>Ga0209509_1001249_pt1 | contig 19840 bp, 26 predicted proteins | sample BioC13SIPDNA_FD_185743 | JGI IMG/M metagenome (GOLD analysis project Ga0209509, IMG submission 185743) | Anaerobic biogas reactor microbial communites from Washington, USA - Biogas_R1_A C13 SIP DNA (SPAdes) (version 2) | ecosystem: Engineered > Bioreactor > Anaerobic > Unclassified | place...
GTTTCCAGCTCGATTGTACTTCGATTCCTTTCCTGAAAAATTTCTAAAAATAATACGAGCGTTTTCAATAATGATGTTGTCTACATTTTTAAATGACATAATTATTCTCCTTTCATAAATAACCGATTATATGAATTTTTATTAATTAATTTGGACCAATATAAGGATCGTCTGAAACAAACCATTCAAAGTCTCCATACTCTGATATAGATTTAACCGCTTCATCAACTAGGGAGTCATAATAAGACCTGTCAATATCAGCTTCTTTTCCGAGCTCAGTAACCATTTCGGACTCCAACCACCTGTACCCCTTAGAACCAGTAGCGGCATAATACTTACCGTCTTTCTCACGCATAAGTAATCCACCACCACAACCAGGTTTAATAGGGCAGAATCGACCAACTTTTCCAATGAAACGATAGTTGTGACCTTTATCGATTAGTTTTCTCAACTCCTCAACTCGTTCACACTTACGCTTCATTTCCTCGTCATTATGAAGATCTTTATTGTTGATATCCTTCCAAAGTTTTTGGTACTCTTTTTCATAGTCGGATACGTCTGGCAAATCTTCATTCATATCCAAATATAAAGCCGACGTAACAGATTTGGTTTCGCACATGTCGTCAAATGTAATCTCTTCTTTACTGAAGAGTTTCTTAAATACATACGGAACCTGGAACTGAGTACCGGTAGCCGTCCATTGACCAGCGTTCTTTTTATTGTCTTCTGGAATATAATCATACAAATCCTCACACTGTTCTTTTGAAGCGTATTTAGCAATATAAACGGCATCGTTAACCAGACACATCTTATCGTACGTAGCCTCGTGTTCAAAGGTGTAGCCATACATTTCACCGTAATCCATGATAAATTGTATAAGCTCAGGGGTCGCATCTGGGATCTTGATAGAGTCTGTTTTAATATGGGCAACAGTAAAACCCCGTTTCTGTACCTCGTGTTTGAGATTGATCATAAACAAGGCTCCGCGTTTTGCTACAATATTATCCTTGTTGCGAGTGTCTCGGAATGGATTATCGAAACTCGCTGATGTAAGACCATATACCGAGTTAATTGCAATCTTTAGAGCCGTAGACAAATCTGCTGCTGCGTTTTCATCAGTTAAGTATTTTGCCAAAGCTCCACCCAGCATTTTTCGGGCCTTATCAAAATCCTTATGTTTAATCGCCATACGAGCATCAAGAATTTCTTTAAATCTTTGGGTGTACTCATCGCCGAATAAATTTTCAGCAACAATACTAGACGGATGCATGGAGGCGATATCTAACAATGCAACGTTACCATACATGCCCGGTTCAGAATACACATAACCACCTTCGCCGACTTCCTCTCCGCGATAAGTAGATTTACCGCCTTCGAATTTATAACCGGGAAATATGGGGCGGCCTTCCTTATCAAAAACGTTATACTCTCCAGGTGCTATTTCAGAATGAAAATATGTTCTAACGTTAGAAATTGGTTGCTCATCTCCCATATCTCGATAGACAAATTGATCCTGAGGTTTTCTGTTGTTACCAAATATAATTTTGGTAGTTAATGTGTTGGTGGTATCATTCACCGTCATGCCAGCCAAGTCTGCCAGAATCTGCCTCGCCAAGAAATCTCCTTTTCGAGCATTGAAAACGGCTTCTGTAGCAAGAACGTCATTATCGCAATATTCCGCAACCTTAGTCCAAAGCTCTTCTGGTACAGGTTGGTCCCATGGTATTCCTAATTCTTGATGATGAATACCTAATTCAATTTCCCATTTCTTTAAACTTTGTTTCTTTGAGCAGAAGTCATAGACGTCCGTATAAGATACGTTATAAGCCTCGCCAAAGAAGCAATTAGGACTACCTTCAATAATTTTCTGAGACAGCTTGTACAGTTGCTCGTTGTCATATCCCATTAACCTCGCGTAGAGAATATGATTATCATATCTACGGCAGTTGAATCCTACCAATCTGAATTTCATCAGATCTTCAATTTCAGAAGAGGAGGGGTTAATCATTCGTACAACAGGTTTTCCTTCACCTTCGATCTTCCAGTTAACCAAGAATAAGTTAGGAAAGACTTCTACGTCATAGAAAACCAGTTTAGCATCATCGTTTTTTTCTCCGGAGGATATCTCTTCCGATTTAAAATGCATCTTATTTACCAACTTGATGCAGTAGTCGGACTGATTTGTGCTATTTGCAGCAAATGCTAATATCGCATTGCGCATATCAGTGATATCGTAATTCAAATCACTAGCATACGCATCCTCCAGTATTTTATAGATGAAATCAATACTAGGCTTAGTACCTGGATGAATTTCTTTATTGAGATTTCGCTTAATCAGTGTTCTAAGCGCTCTCTCGCTTTTCACCCCTTCAAAATTAATCATTTTATTTTCTCCTTTCAGTGGTAGACCAGAGCTGATAGTTGAGATTGGCAAGTCGTTGCATTTTGTCAATTTACGTCTCAACGAACTATTACCGGTAAATACCTTAACCTCTATGTGGTCGTCATAAACTCGGCTCAGTTTTGAGACATCTCCTGTGTAAATATAATGGAGATGGATCCCGCTACCGCTTTTACTGAGCTCCGCATATGTCGGCGGCCATTTACTGGCTTCTTCAACATTCCTTTCAAAGCATTTGTTTCCTTCTTCGTCTGGGATATCAAAGTCTATAACAATATGGTTTTCAGGAACTCTAACATAGTGAAGTCTAGATGTATCTAATTCTGATAATTTAGTCGATACGTCTTTCCACTTCATCGAAGGGATTCCTTTTTCTGTAGCATATTGAGCAAGACAATTTGCACACTCCTTATCAAATATAGATTTTTTACTGTCAAACCGGATTAATTGCACCTTTTCTTCTTGTTTATTCACGGTTTTTTCTTCGAACTTTTCAGTTCTGAAACCGCTGTAATAGCTTCGTACTCTAGACCCATCATCAAGATTGAAACGGTCTTTATAATCCCTAAAATAATTTTTAAGCTCCTCTTTAAAGATTCTCTTGGAAAACGGAAATGTTATTTTTGCCTCATCACAGTAAGTTTTGTACATCTCCCAAGCGGCTTTAAGCGTCGTTCCGTCTTCTTTCTTAAATATGTGATACGAGTCAATCACGAAATTATAGAAGTCGTTTGATGCGCCAAGCATAGCTACGGGAATATAATCGTCATACTTGCCAGGATCGTTCAAATATACCTGTAAGCAATGATGAGCAATAGCGCCAAGCTCAAAACTCACCTGTTTCATGATTGTTTTGTATTCCTTTGGACTTAGCTTGTTGCCGGAAGGAGATACATCAATCAATCTTCTAATAAGACCTGACTTTGCATCTGTAATCTTTACCGGTTTATTGGTGCCTATAAATAGAAAACACTTAAAGCGATTGGAATAAGTCGATTTGAATTTTTCATTTACTGTCATAAGCTCGTGAGAAACTAAACTGTTAAGTCTCGTGTTATCTTCGATTCTTGATAAATCCCCATCATGTTGAATTGCTACAAGCGGATTTGACTTAAATGCTTCCAACGCAAATGAATTACTGGAAGAACCAAGTGCCCGAGCATCAAATACCGAATAATATCCTTCGAAGAGCTGCTGGATGATATTGAGTATGGTAGATTTACCGGTTCCGGCCGCACCATATAAAACCATAAATTTTTGTATTTTTTTAGAATCTCCCGATACAATCGACCCGATTGCCCACTCAATTTTATGTCTTTCCTCCTCCGAGTATAGAGTTGACATCAACTTGTCGTAAGCAGACAAATCGCCAGGTTCAAGCGGATAACTCAGCTTTTTACTGGCATAGTCTTTTTTGTTGGTCTCGTAGTTAGAGAATATAAGTTTTTCATCCAGCATGTGAAAGGAATCTCTCATCTGCTTTTGACAATATTTATGCCAAGAGTCAATCATTCCGGACTCAGCGTCCCACATATGCAGAACTTTTACCGGAGAATCAAATTTATGACGGTTCTCTTCAGCATATTTATCGAGCTCGCGGTCTATAAGCTGTAAAGCATCCTGTTCGTCAGTAGACCATAAACCTCGTTCTTCAATCCATATAGCATAAAAATCGCCGCCTCGAATCATCAAATCGGAGCTTTTTTTTATGATAAACTTTGGATAGATTTCTATTACACCACGCTTTGTGCTGCGTGTTGAAATCATTAGAAAGTCGACCATCGCGCATTTATTCTCCCTTCATGCGTTTAAGCTCCTTTATCTCATTATCGAGGTTTTGAATTTTCTTGTTTTGTTCATAAGTATGGATTTCTAAGGCTATTGTATAGGCAGCTACGACCAAAGCAAATGCTGTAACCGTTCGATTAATTCTTGCCTGGTTTCTAAGTGTCGTTTTAATTGCTTTTATCGAATTTTCTGATTCCTTTAGACTCCCGAAAATATAACTAAGCATTTCTACCATTCTCTTTTCCTCCTTTCATTGAATTGTTAATATAACTTTGGATGGTTTCAAACCTCCAATCTTTTTGAGAATTGTAAGTAAAGATGAATTCTTGTCCGTTGGTTTGTCTAATTCGAATGCTATTTTTACCGTTTTGAAACCATGCGGCTACATTATTTCCGGCATATAATTTGAAATATAATTCAAACCATTTATAGATATCATTGTGATTCATTTATCTCCTCCCATTTTCTAAAACCCCGTCTAAATACCAACACATTTGATACCAGATTTCCACAGTTCGTAGATCACTTTTACAATGTTCGACCGTAAATAATCCACCTTCGCCATTCCGTTTATACTTTCTATCGAGGAATCGCAAAACAACATCTTCGACATAATTCTTGTCAAACATAGAGTCATACATGGAACCCAAACCAAGATTGATAATCATGTTCCAGAACCATTGTCCTGTTCTGTTGCCAATATCCGGGTCATTCATAATATGTTCTTCACAACGAATAGCGAGAGCTATTAACATTTCCAGAACGCTACAAGGTCGGTTGTCTAGGAGTGTAGAAATCGTTTGATTATCATACCCTTGCTCATATCCAAAACGATACCGGAGGTCTATCCCATCTTCCGCTCTGTTACCGTCCATTTCGATAATATAAATAAATTCTACATTATGCAGATAAGAAAAAAGCTTCCGATAGGATATCCTCCGGTTATTGTATACGAGCTGGTACATCCATTCAAAATATTTGTTGTTCAGCTCGTTCCTGGTCATTTAATCCTCCACCTCATGCGGCCTTCTTTTTATTACGTCCGAATACTTTCTCTGGTCAAGCAGAATTTCGTAGTCGCATTTCAGTCTGTCATTTCTGATAAATACTGAATCATCCTCATACTCTCCAAAACTATTCAAAGAATCGAATCCGACAACGTCTTCGATATCATCCACGATTACATCGTTATCGTCGGCCAGAATCTGATCAGCGTAATAAATCAGACTAATCGTTTCATAGTCATCCAATTCACCGAACTCCTCTGGAGCGATAACATAAGGTTTATCTACGCTCATAGGCTCCTCTTTCACCTCCTCGGGTTTTTCATCAACCATATCAGAATAGTTAGTATAACCCCGTTTACGTAACCAGGCTGCGTATTCTATAACGCTCGGCTTTTTTTTTGCATTGTCCGCCTTTATTTGGACTTCTGTGTCCTCAGTAAATTCGGTTTCTCTCTTTGAGAATACTTCTTTTACTGAATCAATTTCATCTTGAGCTATCTGCTCATATTTTTTCTCAACATACCGCCAGGTAACTACTGAACCGACGGCTACGCCGAGAACAAACGTCATAAAATTTATTGTTTTATTCATAATCATTCTCCTCGCTTTTTATAGTCATAACGGTTAAGGCTAATCCGCTTGATAAAACAGCTATGCCTCTTTTGAACATTAATACTCAGACCGAAATACATTTTCTCTATTCGGTCCCGAAGAAAAGAACAGATACTCAGACAAAGCTTTACAATCATTCGCATACCAATCAGTTAAAGTCTCTTCTGCGATTTGAATGTCGCTTTCGCTGACAGGGCGACTTTGGTTCCAATAACCTGCAAATTGTCCTTTGGCTGTTACAACATCGATAACGTTTTCTCCAAATCCACCATCTGATACACGATTAACAATGACTTCAACGACTTTACGTTTATCAGCCATTTTATCGTCATAACATTCCCCGGCTAAAGTCCGAACAATCACTTCAACTTCTTCATCCGAAAATGTTTTTTCTTCTAACGGTTCTATAGTTATTTCCGGAGTTTTATATGAATTAGTGATAGTCGGCATAACCGAAGTAATTGGTTCGGTTTCATTGATGGGAATATTACTACAAGCCATAAATATAAATACCACACTCAGAGAGACTATGATTACCTTATTTAATTTTCGCATAAAAAGGTTCTCCTAAAATATAAAAGACCACCCTAAGACCGTTTCCAAAGATCAAAGGGTAGTCTTCGTATTTTTTTCGACGTACTCATTACATCAGATCCAAAATGTTTCCATCTACATTGAAGTCGAGAATGACTACTCGTTCGTATATTTCTTTTCCAAATCTTTCACGCATAGCTCTATCCTTTACGAAAGCTTCTTCATCCCTTCGGTAGGTTTCGTAAATTCCGAAATCAACGTAATTATCACCATTAGGGTTATCGGGATTATATATCCAACCAACAATTTGACCGGCTTTAGTTCTCGGAATACCAAGATCGTCAAGCACATCGTTCAAAAACAAATATCCGTTTGCCCTTAGTTTATCGTTGGCATACTGCTGCTGAGCTAGAAGAAACATTCGATTATAGTTTCCGTCTTTTTCCCAATAAGGATTGGACTCGTCAAAGAAGAAAGAATAATCACTCAATGAGTCTCTTTCCACAACGCTGATGGTATCTTTGACTTTCTTTTCCTTACCATCTTCGCCAACTATAACCTTTTCAATCTTCTTTGCCTTAATACCGTGCTTCAGTTCGCGGTCGACTTCTTCGCCAAAACGCTCTACCACGTGATTTCTGTATTCTTTAAATCCTTTATCAATCGTAGCATAAGCAGCCGCGAGAGCTATATTTCTTTTACGAAGAATGTTGTTCGATGCTAGTATGCTTCCAATAGACAGAGCTCCAAGAGCTACTGCTGGAGCATAAAGTTTAGCAAGCTTAATACCAGTCTGAACATAAACAATGGTCAAATCCTTCTTAACGTCTTCTGGAGTGTATTCCTCTACGAACTCCTCATTGGCCGCACAATCATGAATAGAGTTGATATCTTCTTTAGCCTTTTCTAAAATATCACTCACTTTAGTAGTAGCTTTACAAGCCATAACTGTACTTACAACAGTTCCGACTACACCGGCTACTACGAGAATTTCAGGGCTATGTTTTTTGAGCTTAAAACCAATCTTGTTAAACGAACTGCTTACAGTCGTCATAAGTTCTGTTTTTTTCATAATCAGATAATCTCCTTTTCTTTATTAGTATTAGATGCAATTTCTGCGCCGCAGGCCGCATAACCGGCCAAATCCACGAAGCTGTCTTCGGTTGCTGTTCCGGTCTTAATTCTAGCGATCTTAAGTAATGCCATCATCATAGCTACGTCGGTTGCTGTGAAATCAGTATTTTTATACACCGACCATAAAGCGGCTATTGACTGAAAATTATCTTCGGGAGAGCCGTATTCATTTTCACGCTGGCCGCATACACATTGTTTGGCTCTATCTAGAGTTTCTGCTCTTGTCATTTTATCTCTCCTCATTCAAATATTCGTAATACTCGGATTCCGTTGCGAATAATATCCAACGCCCAGCAACAAAACCCATGTATCCATATGAAGTCAAATATCCTTTCATAACAATCCTCCTAATCTAGCGGAAGGGCTTTGGGTAGTTTAAGCATGTAGCCATCTCGTACTCTAATTACAGATGCACTTCGAATATTGGTCCATCCATATTTATTATCTGTATAATTTCCTGTTACGCCGACCAAATCATACAAATCTGCCACACTAACCAAACCATAAGTAGAAATCAACTCGTCCATTCTTGACAAGACGTCTTCGGCTTCTCCTCGATTATCAAAGATGATATCGTCATAGTTATAACTGATTTTCGTACGAATCGCGCTATAATCTCTTCGGCCATTTCTTCCATCGTAGTAACTCCTGTAAGATACCTTAGAGGCAGTGGAATTACTCTTTGTCTTACCTGTTTCTCCGTAAAGTATCATGTCAATACCATTTGTAACAATATCTGAAATTGCTTTTTTGATTGCGGGAATCAATACATCTAGCAAAATATAAGATTTTACGTTATCGATATCCTCTGAGATGAATACGTCCGTAAACTTCCGAATCTCGCTTTTTTTCTTAGATTTTACTGTCCCAGCAATCACTTTCTCTACTTTTTTCTCCGGTGCAGACCTATTTTGATCCTCCTTATATTTATGGGAATTTGGCTTGTATTCCTCCATCACGTTTACTCCTTTCATTGAACTAGAACGAGGGGTCCCGGTTTGGAACCTTATTGTTCTTTTTCTTATCTCAAAAAGAAAAAGGGAAAGCACCCTGTTAAAGGTACTCTCCCTCGCTAGAACTCTGTTCCTATTTACTTAGATACATCAAGTTACTCATCGATTTCGGCATCGTCGAAATCATAAACTTCTGCGTTAATCATCTGCTGTTCCTTCTTGGCTTTGATTTTAGCTATTACCGGTTTGATTACATACTTATAAGCTATAAAGCCTCCAAGAACTGTCAAACCGACACCTGCCGCCACCTTAAAAACCTTTCCAGAACCCGCTGTTGCGATTCCCTCAGTCGTTTCAATAATCTCTTCGTTTACCATGATTTCGTTAGTATCCATCTTATCTTCTCCTTTCAAATATAGAAATAGTTTATATGTTCTCCATTAAAGAACGTGTTTTTTTCGCGTACCAAAAGTTACCTGTTGTATTCATATCTAGGTGCGACTTGATAATCAATCACAAGACAAGGTGTTCCTTCATCCGCCAACTGCGAACTGAAACTCAACTCTATGTATCCGTGATCAATATTCCATCCAAGATCATCACCGATACTGGTCGGATTAAGACCGATTTCATAATAGAACTCGTTAAGAGAAATATACATTTCATCTCTCATCCGTCTATTAAGTTCGTTCTCTACCTTTTTTAATTTGTCGATATCCGATTTGAAATATCGCCCAGAAATAACATCATAGCAGAGAGTATTACCTCTTTCGGTAATGATGACTTCTTTACTAGTAACGGGGTCTCGTTCAATTCTATCCTTGGCGATCGAATCCCTTACAGATTGTTCCTTCTTCTCACCAATAGTTTCGATTACCTTTTCTTGATACTCTTTCAAAGCAGACTCTGACAAGGTATAAGCAGTGGCTAACGCGGCATTACGGCGAACATTTACAGAACTTGCTCCAATCAGACAAAACACCGATATACATCCAGTTACCGCAGCCGGAATATAACAAGTCCATGTTGCTTTAATAGTCTCAACCGGGGTGAGTTTGTCTGTATCATTTTCAATCTTCTTATCCTCAATAAGGATAAGAGCTTTTGGCGTTGCTCTAACCGCCATTACGGTTGTGGTAATCATTCCAGCGATTCCAATACCGGTTAATATCTCAGGACTTCGCTTACTAATTACCGTCCGAATACCCTTAGTAATTTTAGATAATTTTGGTTTATTCATGGTTTCTCCTTTCGATTTACAAAAATAACAGAATGATATCATCTGTAACATCCTTGGCAATGGTAAATATACGCTCGTGTTTCTCGCTACAACCATCGTATATATAACACTCCATGTCATCCATGAATCCTGCAATAATATCAACTGGTGGTACAGGTTCTCGTAAAGATCCAGTTATATGAGAAGGGAGACGTTCGGCCTCGGTGTTCAGACGATCTATGATTTCATAAGCCGCCCATCTCGCATAACTAAGATCTTCTAAGTATTCTTTTATTTCTTTCGGATTAACTTGTCCGAGATAATCAGTAACACGTAAATACTCGTCTACGTACTTGTTAATTATTGATATTACCATATCGCACATTTCCTGATTACGGATTCTGATCGCCTCCCTACTTTCTAACAAAGAAAAAGAGCCCTTGTTAGGACTCTCTTTCATTTATTTTGGTAAGCGCTTCAATTACTTTTTGCTCAATCTTTTCATCCATCTTCTTGTCGTTAACCCAATCGGTTACGAGCGTTGCTCCCATTCCGATTGCAGTTGCTCCAATACCGAGGATTTTAATTAATTTACTATTCATAAAGCAATTACCTCCTTTCATAATAGTGGTTGTAATTTTAGCGTATTTAGTTATAATCCGAATCTAAAACTGTCGGTTCAAAAAGTGTCGATATGATATAGCACTCTAAACCATCATCTATTTCCACAAGACAATTCTCAAAATCAATCCATGGTGTCAACCCACATTCGATCATTTCGTCAGCAGACCACCCAATTACATCTCCACCAGAATGTTCTTCTAATCCTAGAAAATCATAAAGCTCGTTTAAATTCGACCAACCCCTTAAAGTAAAGTTTCTATTCACATGGTATTGAGCATTTAAAACCGAAGACATAGTAGATGTAAAATATCTTTGAGAAAAGGAATCGTAGAACAAAAGTTCCTCGGAATCAGAATCTGGGTTATGGATATAACAACCGCCTGCCGAAATATATTTCTTTTTTGCAACCTCGGCAATTATCTTAGAATCAGCATCTTCGCCATAAATAGTGTTGGCAGCCCTTCGATACTGTTGATAAGATTCACTCAACATCGCATAAGCACTAACTAAAGATGCTTGGTTGCGTTTGTTAAGCACGTTCGCTCCAAATATACATGAAATTGTAGATACACCAATTGCTAACGCTGGGATATAAACCGGTCCTGCCACTCGAACAACTTCTAATTTAGTGAGTTCCTCTCCTTTCTCGTCCGTAGCATGTTCTAAAAGCATCATAGCCTTTGGTGTCGCCTTCACGGCCATTACAGATGTAGCCACAACCCCAATTGCAGCGACATAAGTTAGAATGGCGGGAGAGGCCCGCTTCAAGCGTAACTTGGATCGGTGAAACAAACTGTTTAGATTTTTAATTCCTTTCATAATTTTCTCTCCTTTCAAAATATAAGAGTCCTTGTTTAGGACTCCAAATCTCAGAGAATCAGTACGGGATTCGGACCCGTGTCTACACTACATAAGCGTGTTACTCTACCACTGAGCTAACTGATTCTCCATAATATAAGTTGTAAATTTCGCGTAAAAAGAAAGAGCCCTTGTTAGGACTCCTTCTCAGATTTTTTCAATTTACCGTATGGATCTAATCCCATATGTTCCATTGCGTCAAAGCATTTCATTGTGTGACCCTTCATTACCTCTTCTGCTTTTTCATCTTTCAACATTCCCAATTGATTGGCAATATTACAGACGTCAAGCATATTAGCATGAAACATCAATCTCATTTTTGCTACTTTTGTTACAATACTCATATTTAATACCTCCATAAAGTTAAATATTTCTTCCATAATATAAGTTGTAAATTTCGCGTAAATTTATTAAAAACAGCCTTTTTTATCTAAAAATAGCATGAAAATAAGGCATATCGCTTCTAAGGCCCTTATTAGCCTATTTAAGCGATTTTACCCATTTAATGACTTATACCATTAGTTAATCTTTTAACAAGCCTTAAAACGGATTCTACGAGGTCGTTTTTCTCGCAACCCTTGAAAAATATGTATTTTTTAATGATAAGGTATAGCCCGTCCGAAAAACTCGCCGGAAAAACGAAGAGAACGTGTAATTCACACGACTCTCCGTTCTTTTGAAACTATTTAAGTCCCTATTTCTTTGTTGGTTTAAAACGGTTAAATAATCCTCTAAATGTCGTCGAGGTGTAAGTTCCGGTTTCTTCGAATTTAAAACCTCTCTTCATCCAGATCGCGTAAAATATCAACGGCAATATAATACCCGCTGCTTCTACTCCAAATCTGAAGTATCGATCTTTGACTTGTTCTTCTAACTGGTCCTTCTTGAATTGTATATCACTGTCACGTGATTCATACTTTTCATTAAAGTCCCATTCGTTTTTAGTCTCCTCGATCCTCAATTTGTAAAGCTTAGCCAAATCTTCAATTGCTGTTGATTTCTCTTTGCTCCCCGGTTCCAAGGTAGATAAATCTCGAATCTCCGTCTTAATCTCCTCTTCTAACAATTTTCTGATTTCTTCATCCATTTTAATCCTCCTTTTAATAAAGATCTAATCAGTTCCATAAGAGAGGGTGTTATTCATGCGGAATGAAGTTTTTAAGACTTACTTTAAACGTTACGTATTTCTTTCGATATATCTCTCCGATGTCTTTTGACAGTTCCAAAAACAAATATGGACCATCGTCCGAATCCGACGTATCAACTCTAAGGAAGCCGACCGACTTAGTACGAGTAGCTACAGTCGTACAAATTATACCGACCAAAATACCGATTCCAAATATAACAAATAGATCCATAAAGAAATCTCCTTTAAAAAAATTTTTCAGAAAATTCAACCCGGGGATTTTTTCACTTATCAAAATAACATGTTTTACTGTCATCTGCGTAGGGAGTAGAACTTAAATAGTTTCCGTGATGTTGATCGGTTCAATATATTTAGTTTTACGTATTGGAAGTTTGTCTACTTCTTGCATAACGCGTTTAGCAGATCCATTAGCTCCCATTTTTGCATATGGCTTATATAAGTAATCATTAAGATTCTCATATTCATCCTGGGTAATCCATCCTCGCTCAATATAATAAAGACCAAGATAAATAATTCTATCGTGACCCAGTCCTATGAGCATTTCTGTTTTAACATCTTTCTTTTCAAGATTTTTCTGTAAATATGCCCAAAAACCCGAAGATGCGATTACCGAACAAGTAATGGTAATAATCATTTGAATCCATGGTTCCATTCAGTTACCTCCCTTATTAAACCCTCCTATCAAATACAACCAACTTCTTTAAACTAAAATTAAAGCCGCCCATTTCTGAGCGGCTTGCTGCGCATAATTAGTCTACTGCGAAGTAACTTCTTAATACACATTTTAATCCTAAGACGTCTTAACTAATACTCTATACCAAGTATCCTAGCAACTTCTCTCTTATACATCATAGGTATAAAATCTATGGTTAACCTCCCAGTTTCTACTGCTATGACATACATATTTAAAAACATTTCATTCATTATTTTCCCTCCTTTAGGTTTTCAATTTCAGATTTTAACATATCAACTTCACTCATTAACATACTTACCATTAATGCTAACATCCCAGCATCTTCTTCAATTTCTGTTTCTAAATTTCTAGGTTCTTCACGTTCGGAAATATCTTCTATTTTATATTTTTTAATAACCTTATCCTTTAATATCTCATATCCATCATTAGTTAGATATTGAGTTTCTTCATCATACTCTGGTGGTATATCTTCTAATGGTAACCAACCTTCATCTAATAAAGTTTCTTCGTCTAATAGATGGTAACCACTTACTGTACTTCCGTCTTTTAAAGTTCCTACTTTTGGTAATTGGTATTGTTTTATTTTTCCATTTATAACTTGTATCATTTTCATATAATTACCTCCTTTATTCTAAAACTACCTCATATATTTTAGCATAATGATTACTAAAAGGGTCAGACATCATAATACCGACAGTAACATAATATTCACCTACAAGACTAGATACATCAAGTGTTACAGTATTAGTAGAAGGTGTGTATGGTTCAATTGGTGCAAGAACCTCCAATATAGTATTATATGAAGTTTTATCATTTTGTATTGCTAGATATGTCCGACGATTTCCTTGTGTTTTTTCACATAACATAGTAATAGCATCTATATTAGTCAAATCTATTTTATTTACAGTACTAAATGTAGCGCTAGGCTCATCAAACATACCCTCCGGATAAGCTTCAATAAGAAGATGGTCTGATTGCTTACTAACAACCCCTCCCATAATACTAAGCCCAACTTCCCACAAATTAGAATTATCTCCATAACTGTATAAAATTAAATTGCCACTTTTTACACTCCCCATTCTCACTCTATTTGCTAACATTAAAACTCGCCTCCAAACATACCTAACCACGTTGTTCCACCATTTATTGTTAAAAATGTTAATACATAGGTCTTACTTGCAGTAGACATATCAGGTATTTCTCCACCTTGCCATTTTACACTTGCGGGGAAAGTTAATGTTCTAACGGTACTACCCATATTTATTATCAAAGTAAACGAATGTGCTTGACCACTTACTGCATTGGTTATTGAATATGTTGTGTTACCACTCAATGTGTGAGTGAATACATTTCCTAGTGATAAATTTATAGTAGTAGATGTACCTGATAGAGTGACAAGTTTCTCTCTGTAGTTTTCTAATACGCCACCACTAATAGGCATTTGCTTTACGTTATCTACGTTGCTTAATCCTACATCAGACTTTGTTAAACTAGCTTTTGTGAAGTGTATCGCACCATCAGCCGAATGCGACGCAAGATTATCAAATAATTCATTAATAGCACTCACTATTTTATCTTTAACCGTTGTCTTTAAATTAGATAAAACCCCAATTAAATCGCTAGCATAGGTTTTTGCATTACCTTCTGCCGTGTCCGCCTTGGCTTGAGCGCCATCGGGCGTCTCCTTAGTTAGCTCCAGCTCGTTTATATTATCAACCAGCGCAGCATAGTCGTATTCCGTAAAATTACGGGTTATAATTGTCCCTGCTAACCAATCTTTAGCGATACCCTGGAATCCCCGCTCTACCGTCAAGGCGTTGTCCTCTATAGCTGTTACTTTGATGGTCTCCGCATTAGTACCTGTCCCTAGTACCATCAGGTTGGGTAGATCAGAGGGTACCCTGGCTGGATCCAGCACATAGATAATAGTATCATTCGTACCGATATTGTTTGTAATAGTCGTCTCCGGACTGTTTACTAGCCCTTTATACATCGTTTTCATTAGTAATCACCGCCTCCTCTGCTGTTGGTGAAGATCTGCATGAAGATATTGGCTACCACCCGGGTCATCCGGTTGGGTATAATATCAACTTCGTGCCAAGTATTGCGCTGCACTTTTCCTCCGGCATCGACGCTGAGGTAAGGTATAATATCGATATCCTGTCCAGGTTGCACAGGCGGCATAGCTTTTCCATCCACCTTTACGGTCACTTGGTCGGCTGTAGTTCCTTGATATATCCCAAATTGCAATTCATGCGTGTGATTAGGTATAGAGATACTGTGTGTATGATTAGGTATATTCACACTGTGTGTGTGATTAGGAATATTAAAAGTATGACTATGACTTGGGATATTTACACTATGGCTATGTGGGTGCCGGTGAGGAACTATTCCATGAGAATGACCATCCACAAGACTCGTTACATCGCCGATTGAATATGATCCGCTTAGATCCCATATGTTTCTACTGTCGTCTGTATCAGTTGTGCGATAGCCACCGCCTCCGCTCCCCGTGCTGTCATAACTACCTCCTCCCGAGCTTGTGGACTGGGAACTGCCCCCGCCGGAGCTGGTTGACTGGACACTTGCGCCACCGCCTCCTACAGCCTTACTATAGGCCCTAAAAGGTTCCAGTTGGTAGTTTAGTACTAACCTATTAATTCGAACCATAGTGTCGGGAATATAAATTTTCATCGTAGCAGGATTGCTCTCGTCTGCATTATCCGCAAAAGGTACAATCATTTGATTTGTAGCGCCTTGAGCATAGACCTCATTTATACGAGTACGATCTTGCAATGAGGAGATACTGCTTGCAATGTCACGGGTTTTCTTCGCAATCTCTACTTCGATATCTCCAGGAGCACCAGTGATATCACTCTTTGAAACGGTCACGATCGGAAGATTCTCGATTATATTGTCTTCCTTATCGATGACGCGGACTATGTCCCCTGGAAAATATCGTTCGTATTTTGAAGGACTCTTCCTATGTAAATCAATGGCTCTTACGCTATACGATTTGAAAGGGTTTTTAAGCTCGTCGAGGATCGATTGTCCATATGCCTTTAACGTTTCGGCGTTCTCAAATCGACGATCTACTAAAATACTTGATTTGATTCCATACGTAGCAGTATTAGCCTCCAAATAAGGTATACCGCCATTGACAGAGCAGATATTAAGTTGATTATCACCTTCTCCATAACCAAGACAATAAAGTCTAGTTACGATTGTTGAAGGATCAACCTCTTTTTTTATCTCAATCATATTCTTCTTGTAAATGATATCTGCCACGAATTGAGTTGGAAGGCGTTTCAGATCGAGTCGCCATGTGGTCCCAGTCGTGTCAAATTCCCACCGATAATCCTCATCGAATGGTTGTGGCACACTGAATAAAGCGGATAACAAATTCTCGTTTTCCCATTTATATTCAAATCGACGATCGAAATCACAATTTCTTAACTGCCACCTTTTTGTTAATTGGTGATCAAGGATATATCTAAGAACTGAGACCGTCCCAACACCAATATTACCGATTTGATGATATTGAAATAACACATCGTCCATCAACGTAGCTAAGACGTGTTCACATTGATAAACGATATTTCCTTCCGAGTTTCGCGTGAGCGTTGATGGCATAATACGGAAAAGTTCTATCCGCTCGCCACTATCGAAAATTTCAACGTAATTGAATGGCTGACAGTAGATATTCTTTTGGTCTGTCGCTGGAAGAGTAAATTGGGCAGTCCATAACTCATTAAGTTTAAGACTGTAACCGATGTTATAAGCATTTTCGAGATATGCGAGCTTTCGCATATTGCTGTCATAAACTCGAATTGTGTTGTCAACAACACCCATTACAACCACCTATCCTTCCATATAATATCGACGAGAACATCTCTACTGCCGGAACCATCGCTGTACACGATTTTGTTTTCACCACTGAGGAGTTTGAAGAAATCGCTATCCATACTGAAATAACGCATTCTATTTTGACCGTTTACCGTGACGGTCATCTCATCAGTATTGATAATTAATTCGTCCCCCGGAGCCAAAGTTAACCATGTGTTAGTCTGATCGTCCCGTAGATTTATAACAGCTTCTCCTTGAATAATCGAGTCCACAGAGGCCGCTATTATCATCTCGGCTAGTCCAGTACCAGCATCAAGTTTTAGAAGACCGTTTCCAGTCCCTCGTAAAACTAAAGCAGCTAAACCAGTTTTCGCTTTGACCTTTGTTGCGTTGGCCGAATCGTTTAAGATAAGGGCTGACTTCGTGGCTAACGCACTGATATACCGATTAGGAATCACGGAACCTCTCATTTTTAGAAGAGAGGTTCCGCTACTTCCTGTGATCGATTGGGTTGTTCGATTAAACCCAGAGCGGTTAAAGGGTTGTCTATTCATAGCAACCCCTCCTATTCCATACTGATCTGAAGATTACCTATCTCGATAGTCAATCGGTTACCGCTTTGCACGTTCTCAACGCGACTGAAGCTACCTCTACACAGCAAACTTCCTCCGGAAGCAGCCGTCCGTAAACCCCAATGAGATACATTACCCCAGTCAGTGGTAGCAATATCAAATTCAATCTTTGCGTTATTCGAGATGACGCATTTGTCCCCAGTTTGGGCCGGTGCTCCAAAGGTAACCTGTTTACGACTGTAACCACCACCAGAAACTTCGGTTCCAGTATCAGCATCGGTTGGATCGTTGATATAAAGGGCCAAATAAATGGTAGTGGGTTGAGCTACAGCTTGATTGCGGAAAAAGTAATTAAGGATGACTTCCTCTAAATAGTTACTTGCCTGCGACATTTATATCGCCACCTTTCTACGTAATGATATTCCACTAACGATGGTTGCGCCTGTATTTTTGATTGTGATGATGCAACCTGTTTCAGCTGTTCCATTGACAGTGAGACTAATCTCTTTGGTTTGCGTGGTAATATGCGGAGTATTTACACCCTGATACTCCAACGATTCTGCAAATGGTTGACATTCAAAAGTCACCGTAAACGCCTCATAAGGTAGACATTCAAGAAGTTGGTCCGCATCCACAGGCTCATAGACACTAGCTTGATATGCCTTGTCGGGCTCGTCATCAAAGATTAATACGCCCTTTCCACTAAGCCATCGAGCAATGTCTCGAACCGTGTCCCGAAGTTCCTCAAATGTTACACTCTCCGCCACGCTTATTTTTACAGGAATGTTACGTTTTTCGTACGTATTCAAACCGTAATCTATCGTCCCGTGACGACCGGGAATAGTAAACTCGTTTTTCCGTAGACTAGGGAGAACGCTACGATTTACACTTTTTACTCCTATTTTGAAGGTAGAGGAGTGAATATTTCGAAACTTGATCCCAATCATATTGTAACTAACCCCCTTCCACGAGAAACGTTTTGATTAAGCTTAAATATTTCTTGTGATACTTGTTTTGCGATTTTTGTTATATCGCTATCGCTACGAATATTAAACTCGGCTCCTTTAAACATTCCTTCGAAAGAAAGAACACTTTGATTTTCTGCCTTTGTTTTGTTAGAAAGAGCGTCAATTAAGAAGCCTAAGGTAGATGAGTCTGATTTTATCTCATTCGACATCGAAGAGACACGTTCGTTCGTGCCAGTCACGTTTAGACCATCGCTAAACATGTTATATAAACTCTTCTTACCAGCCTGAACGTCCGTAAGATCTAAGACGGGACGAATAGTTGGCTCTATATCCATATCAGAGTTCAAAGCATCTGTTATTCCTGAAATAACTCTAGATATTCCATTTATAGCACTTTTGCCAACATCCTCAGATGCATCTACCACTTTCGAAGAATAGCTTTTTAAACCTTGAATAAAGCCTTCGTCAGCGTATTTACCAATATCAGCAAACACTTTAGAAGGTGAATTGTTGCCTAACAGATTATTAGCTGCTGAAATAACATTAGACACAACTCCTTTCGCAGCTGTAACAACTCTATCTGCTGCATCCTCTATGCCACTCTTTAATCCATCAATCAAATTACTACCCATTGTGGTAAACTCGGATATTTTACCTCTAATTCCGGATAAAACATTCGTTATAATATCGATAGCAGCATTCTTAACGTCAGAGAGTTTATCGGAAACACCATTTTTTAACTTGGTCATTAATTCCTTACCTTTTGTAAAAAACTCTTCCTTCTTATTAGTTATACCTGAAATCAAACTGGTTACAACGTTAATGATGGCTTGAGTAGCATTAGAAAGCATATTGTTGATGCCATTAATAAGACCCTCAATAATATTCGTACCAATATCGTCAAACACTTTAGAAGGTGATTTAATGCCTAGGAATACCAATACCGCTTCTAATAATGATTCAAACAAATGAATAAACGCTTCTCTGATACGAGGAGCATTATCTTCTATACCCTGAGCTAATCCGTCGATAAGGCTAATAATAATGTCAATACCAGCTTGAATTACGTCTGGAATCATCTTCGCAATTCCTTCTAAGAAATTAATAAGTATTTCCTTACCAGACTCCATTATTTGCGGCATATATTTGGCTAATGACTCTAACAAAGATGTTATTAATAGTAAAATAGCATCAACTGCTTTTGGAGCAACAGCTATAATCGCATCAATAAGAGCTGTTAAGACTGTTGTGATCGCATCAAGAATTGTTGGACCAGCTCCAGCAATAACCTCAGCGAAAGCTACTATACCTTCACCAATCATTTTGATAGTCGTTGGTATTAAACCTATAAGACCAGTTACGAGCGCTACTAATGCTACAGTGCCAGCAGTACCAGCTACCGCTAAGGCCGACAGTCCTGCCGATAATGCTAATATACCGCCACCAATCGCTGCAACACCTACGCCTAATAGTGCAATAGCTG
>Ga0209509_1001261_pt1 | contig 19620 bp, 18 predicted proteins | sample BioC13SIPDNA_FD_185743 | JGI IMG/M metagenome (GOLD analysis project Ga0209509, IMG submission 185743) | Anaerobic biogas reactor microbial communites from Washington, USA - Biogas_R1_A C13 SIP DNA (SPAdes) (version 2) | ecosystem: Engineered > Bioreactor > Anaerobic > Unclassified | place...
AAGTTGCCATAGACCATCTGATCGATGGTTCCGCTGTAAGTGGCGATCCCATACTTGAATTTCACCTTCATGATGAATGTCCTCCTTAGGTTTTTTCGGGGGTCGTTTTTTTTGCGCGCTTTCAAAAGCGTCCCTCCACTATATAAAGGGGAAGAAAAATGCCCTTTTGCAAGATTTTTTTCACTTTTTTTCATTTCAGCCTGCAAAAACACGAAAATTCAAGCTTTCTCAAGTCGCTAACCCCTTGATATATATGCAATAACATATATACAACAAGTTTTCTACAGCTTTTACGAAAAATCGGCATTTTTCACTTGACAGCAATCTCGGCTAATTTAGCATGGCGTCAAGATCATTTGGTTGAAAGTTGATTCACTTGTTTATTTCGATCGCCGACGTGCGGATACCACGACCTCGAAAGAATTGAGTTGTGCCAAAACTGTTCGTGGCTCACTAGAGGAGGTAGTATAATGATCTTAAAACAAAAAATCTACCATACCTTAACAAGTGATTCAAGCTTTGATGAAACCGGGATTATTGAACATCTCGACGCAATCTGTAATTTCGTAACTGAAACAAGCCAGCAAGGCAGAGACCTCTGGGAGGCACTTTGCAAAAAGCTGCGCGAACTCAAACACCTTAAAGGAGCCCGGCTGATCCTGGACGCAATGGAAGTCTGGGCATCATCCATCAATCTCTTTTGCAGAGTCTTTAACTACATTCCGGAAAAGGTAATTTGCTGTTATCTTGAAGCCACTTTCCCTGTGGATTTCCAAAAAATCAAGATGACGGACAGACAAACGATTTACGCCTGCATTGAGCGCCTGAAACAGCTCAACGACAGGTCCAAAAAAGGCGAATTGACCGAGGATGATAAGAAAGAAATGAAAGGGATTATGGCTTACCTTAAGGAAACAACTTTTCGTGGCAAGATCAGGTTTTTTAACGACGAGGATTACAAAACGATGAAACGTAACGAACAGTCCGTCAAATACGCTCTGAGTATCCTGGAAAAAACAGAGCCAAGCTTGGCTGCCTATGCAAAGGCCCATTTGAAAACATACCCGGTTATCCGCTGGGAATGATCTCTTGAGCTAACCCAAACAAAGCTTTAGGCGGGATATTCTCCCGCCTTTTGCTTATCCGGAAAAAACCTGTCCTCTGTCTTTTTTGGTTTTTTTGCAGATGGGCGCGGAAAAAAGCGTTGACAAAAAATTCAGAAACAGTTGCTTGTAAATCATGAAAAATTCTCCGGCGAGATTTACAAAATGAGTAATGGCAACAGAGCTTATATTGGAACAAACAGAAATGCGATTGAAAACCATGAAGCACAGCATCCGAAAGACTTCGACGCTGAACCCACATAAAAAACCGATTGGAGCTATAAGATGAAATTCGAGAAATTCGAATCTGGTGTTTACCGTAACCAGTATCAATACAAGAGTTTTTTGCCCGCCAAGATTAATCTGGAATGGACTTGGGACGACCCTCAAATAAATGTCTTGTTGGAAAAAGCAACCCAGACTTTAGGTGAGTTGAACGCGTTTTCCAGGATTGTGCCCAATGTGGATTTGTTCATCCAAATGCATATCCTGAAAGAAGCTAACACATCCAGCAGAATCGAGGGGACAAAAACAGAAATGGATGATGTGGTTAAAGATGCAGACGCCATTGTGCCCGAAAAACGGGATGATTGGCAGGAGGTTCAAAACTATGTTCAGGCTATGAACACTGCCATAAAATATCTGGACACCTTGCCCCTGTCCCTGCGTTTGATTCAAAACACTCATCAAGTTCTGATGGATAATGTGCGCGGCGAACACAAGACTCCGGGTATGTTTAGAACCAGCCAAAACTGGATTGGTGGTTCTTCCTTGGCGGACGCGGATTATATCCCGCCGCATATCGATGATATGCCAGACTTGCTGGACGATTTCGAGAAATTCCTTCACAATGACACCATTCAGGTGCCGCATCTGATCAGGTGCGCTTTGGCACACTACCAGTTTGAGACCATACATCCCTTTCAAGATGGAAATGGCCGTATCGGAAGATTGCTTATAACGCTGTATCTGGTCAGCAATGGCCTGCTGCAAAAACCCACACTCTATCTTTCTTATTTTCTCGAAAAGCACCGCGGAACGTATTACGACGCACTCACCAAGGTTCGAATTTCAAACGATCTTGGTTATTGGGTTCGTTTCTTCCTAAAGTCGGTAATCGACACTTCTGAAAAAGGAATATCCACCTTTCAGGATATCCTGCAGCTCCACAGGAGCGTGGAAACCGAATTAGTTGCTCTCGGAAGGAGGGCGGAAAATGGCCGAAAACTGTTGATGCACCTGTATCGCTCGCCTGTGATTGACATCAATCAAGTGGAACAGCTGCTTGACATTAGCTATGCTCGTGCAAATTCTCTGGTTACCAGCCTTGTGGAAATGAATATCCTTCAGGAGACCACGGGATATTCGCGTAATCGCATTTTTGAGTTCAGACGCTATATTGATACCTTTATAGATTAAGCTGATACACAAAAACCCATATATCGATTTGGGGCCTTCAAATTGACATATAGATTTCCATATATCGATTTGGGGCCTTCAAATTGACATATAGATTTCCATATATCGATTTCGAGCCTTCAAATTGACATATAGATTTCCATATATCGATTTCGAGCCTTCAAATTGATATATGGAATTAGCTGGTCTTGCTGCCGATGATTCCATCAGAACAACAAACACAAGCTTACAGGCTGGGATGGGTATGTTTTTTATACGGATTGAACAGATGATGACGGATAGGACGGATGGCGAGGTAGAAAAGGCACTATCCGTGTGAACCCTAAAACGCTAAACCGATAAACCCTTATATAGACGGCAGATCAGCCCGTTACAAGCACCCCAAAGCCAGCACCCACGTGTCATTCTGGAGCAAAGCGATAGGATCCAGTCCGTGGCGACCACAATAGCCGTCACCATTCGCAAACCCCGTACCTTTAGTACCCAAACCCGAGCCCGCCTGTCATCCCGAACGCACGTGAGGGATCCAGTCCTCAGCGCCAAAAAACCCGTTACCGTAAGTCCCGTTGCATTCTTTAGCCTGAACCCTACGATACAATGGACTCAAAAACTGATTGTCGAAGCGTCATCAAGCAGGCATTACTTTTCTTTGTGTTCCTCCAGCCACTTTTTGGCCCGCGCCATCACCCTTTCCTGCTGCGCTTTTGTAAGTTTTTTGCTAAACCTGGTCATGTATGTCGAATCTCTTTGAGGGTCATTTACCTCTGACAGCAGATACCAAAAACACGCTTCCTCAATATCTTTTTTCACAGTGGTTCCATCTTCATAGATCTCTCCCATATAGTACTGCGCTTGGCTGTGACCCTGTTCGGCAGCTTTACAAAACCATTTCACCGCCAAGGGTACGTGAAGCTCTTGGGCATGGGAGTGATAATACATATGCGCAAGACGGAATTGCGCTTCGGGGTATCCCTTTTTTGCAACTTTGGACCACCATTTTACAGGTTCAACCAGTTCTTCTTCGCTCCATCCACAACAGCAACGGGTATAAAATATCCTTCCCAGTTCCACCAGCGCTTCATTATGACCTTGTTCGCCAGCTTTTTTCAACCATTTTTCGCTTTCGTCCCAATCCCTGTCTTCGTAGCTGCCGCCTTCAAAATATGCTATCCCCAGTTGAAATTGCGCCTCGGCGTCTCCCTCCCTGGCGGCTTTTTCAAACTCTTTTTTGACCGCCTCCAAATCCACTGGAACATAGTCGTCATAAAAATCTTCCTGTTCCGCTTCAAATTGCATTTCGGAATCTTCGGTTTGAACCTGACTGGACAGCTCTTGGCTGCGCAACATTTTTAAGCCGCGAATATCTGAAACGCCCAACAGAACAAGAACAACGAAGAAAACAAAAAAGGCGATCAAACCTATTCTATTCGGCAATTTATCCATGGCATCCTCCAGATTTTTGCTGTTAGATATGGAAAAGAAAAGTGCGAAGATTTGTCAAGCGATATTTTTGTTTTTGTGTCACAGGCTGGATCCTATCGCTTCGCTCCAGTATGCGTTCTCACTTATTTTTTCAAATCGTATCAGAATTTTTTCAAATTCGGGTTTTTGTCACACTGCGATATCACGATTTTTTCAAAACGATATCACGATTTTTTCAAACGGAATTTCATGATTATTTCAAACGGTTTTCTTATTCTGTTCAGGCGAAGCGAGTTAGCAAATCTCAAAAACAAATTGATGAAAACAGGGTCGGAACCTCCAAAATATCAAAATTATTTCAAATCATTTTACTATCTTATTGAGTGGCATTGTCTTAAACCTGATTGGTTGTAGATTTGATGATCTGCGAAGGCACTAAAGATATCTATCACATTGCGTGGAAAAGACTTGACTTAGTTTACAGGCTTGTGTTGTAGCAACCATTAATCAACAGTCGGATAACCGAAAAGGAGACAAGATGAAATACCCAAACAAAGACCGCACGGAGCAGGCACTGCAGGAGGCGATGCAGAGATTAGAGGATGCAAAGGAAGCCACTGATATTGATCAGGATGCCGCCGAGGATGATCCCTTTGCAGATGAATTCTACTACGATAGCTGGTGGAATCAGTTCAGAGCCCCATGGCTTAACTCAGAACAGATGACCGAAGAACAGATAAAAGTGAAGGTGGATGATGCCTGGGAATGCGGTGACTACAAGGAAATGATCAACCTGATGGCAGAGTTGATCTGCCGCATTGAGCAGAAGAGTTAATAAGCTTATTATCGAGCTTAAACTGGTTCTGCCGGGTTTCGTTTTTAGGATTACATAGCAAGCGCAAGGATGGTATAAACAGGATCGGAGGCTGTATAGACCTGACTGACTCCGATTTTTACGGTTACCAGATTTCCCTCAAGTTTGACGTCATCTATATAGAAGGCGGCATCGCAGTGAGTGCTAAGAATGAGCTGAGGTAATTCAGTATATTCCCTTTCCAAAGTATGAGTGATGATCTTATCCTCACCCAAGACGGCAGGGCTGCGGAGGCTGCTCGTCCCAATGCCTTGGTTCTGATCCTGGAGTTCATAACGGAGCTTGGCTAAGGATAACAAGCCGCTTTGCAGGTGTTCCGTACTGATAACCCCTGCGGCTATCTTGCTGCCGGACACCACTCCCTCCAGGATGTGATTAGTATAGATGCAGTTGTTCTGCAGACCTCGGGCATCAAGCTTTCCGATCGTGCAGGTCTTACCGCTGAACTGACCATCAGAGTTGCCGAGATCATCCCAGATTTCATAGAAGCCGCATTGAGCTTCAGATTCAATGGCAATCTCATAATACCCAGAATTGGGAGTGTTTTCGATTAGCTTCTGACCTTCTACCCATGACTGCCCGGGTCTGAGAATACGCACGTCCACTCCTGACTGAGGCTTTCTGACGTTGCCTTCCATAGTATAGTAGCTGATGGCGAACTTATACATACATGCTCCTGTTGGTGATTCATAGTTGTTATTTTAAGCTTAGTTTTGAGTGATCACCGTTTCATCCAAGTCGGTGATGATGATGGTGCTGAAGTCCATATAGCCGGGATAGCCAATGTATCTGGATTCCAGACTGAACTTGATCTTGGCGGGATATTCATGCAGATCATCCGGACATTTGGGCAGTTGAGCTATTGTGACCGGGAACTGGCTTTTGATGTTATCGTATGCGGTGTATTCAATATAGAGTTTACCAGACGAGGTGATGAAGCTAATCAGGGTATAGTATTCGTAGGGTTCGAGGATCGCATCCAGATCAAAGGAGTCTTTCCCGTAGGCATCCCTTCTATGTACAATGGCGCGATCGTAGGCGTTCTTCTCGATTGGTCATTTGATACTATTTCATCAAAATCATTTTAAAACTTTTTTTATAGCCTCCGGTTTCTAAGCGGTAAAAATATACTCCACTGCCCACAACTTTCCCATTACGGTCGGTGCCATTCCAGATAACTTTATGCTTTCCTTTGGGCATTTCAGAATCAACTAATGTCTTTACCAATTGTCCCTTCAGATTGTAAATCTTCAGCTTAGTCATATGGGGATCAGCCATGATAAAAGTGATGGTCGTCTCAGGATTGAATGGATTAGGGTAATTCTGTTCTAGGCTGGTAACCATCGGAACTTCTGAGGCACCATTATCTTTTACGAACGAGATATATGCGAAATCGACAATATCACTTGCCCGTAGATCAGTGGCTTCAAATTGCATGTTTTCATGATTATACACTAAAAAGTCATTCCTGAAGCTCTTACCTTTACCACTATAATAGAATGCAATCTCTAATGGGTCATTGTTCCGGGTATCTTGTGAATATAAGTTTATTTGAACCAATGAATCCTCTACGACTGCTGCACCTAAGCAGATGTCGTTTGAGTAAAGACCAATCTCTGAGGGCAAATCATTTGGGTCTAAGCGCACATACACTTGGGTATAATCCAAATCCTCTTCAACTTTAAAAAAGGATGGATCAGTACGTTCAACAGGATTACAGGCAATTGTGTCGTTCCAAAAGAACTCTTCAGGAGCCCCATCAAGTAATCGCAATGATATCATGTCTCCTTCAGAAAGGGTATAATCTCCCATTTCAATTATCCAAGGACTACTTGCTGAAGGCTTTATCCGAATAGCTCCCCACTTTTTCGCTTTTATCTCGTATATATAATCCAAGTATCGTTTACCTTGGGGATCATTAGGAACGGGTTTTGATAAGGCTTGCCAGGCATTCTGAGTGCCATGTATAAAGTACCCTACCCAATTCTCAACTGATTGACCATTACTTGTGACCTTCCATATAATTGGTGTTGTCTCTGGGTCAAAGCGAAAGCCTATTACATCTATATTCCTCACGCTGGGAACACCTTCAAAAATTACCTTATAACCCTGAGTAGGATATACTCGATAATCACTGTTGTTCCACTGACCTGTATAATCCATTCTCCCTTTGAAGCCATTGTAATACCAATCAATGTTCCTGAGTTGGGGTGAGGGGAAAACAGTATGATTCTTGAACATATATCCTAACTCATTCCAGTACTGATGTTCGGGATTTGAGATGTCATCTACTACTGGAAAGCACATCCAATAGATGCACCTAGTACCGGGTTCGTGATCAAACACATACTCTGCAGTAGCATGAGGATAATGATAACAACCCATGTCGGGGATAGTGCCGTCTGGATCAAGGTTCACGTTATTAGTGCCTGTAGTTCCACCATCAATACATGGACTGGGGCCCTTATAATCCCATAGTAATGTGTATATACCTGCACTGCTATCTTCAAAGCGTGGATTCTCGTCTATATTCCCTTCTCCAGTATATCCGCCATTAATGCAACTATAAGTAATATTTGGCGCATTTGCTGAACCAGAGATGGTATAGTCATTATCATAAATAATTGAATTATATATGATGTGATTAACGTTGTTTACTCCATATGTATTTCTGCTTATAGTGCAGTTTACTATAGTAAGGGGAGTGGGTGAACAAATCCCATAGTTTGCATTATCACTAATGAGTGATCTTTTTATTAATCCCCACTCTTCGATGCTTTGATACTGTGATTCTGAAGTCGCAATCCCACTTATTCCATTGTCAGTGATTCGGGAGGAGATTACCCGTGCCTTTTCCGGGTGCTCAAGGTACAATCCGGAACCAGAACAACTTGAGATGTTTACTCTGCTAAGATTAAGAAAGGAATCGCCGACACTCACCCCATTACCCTCTGGATTGGTTATACTCAGATTCGTAATCTCGACTTCTTGTTCACCCGCAATACTCAATGACCCAATAACTACTACATCATCAGGTACTGGAGATTTCCCTTTGATTATGATGGACTTGTCGATGCTTACTTCTTCATAATAACTGCCGGGATCGATTTCTATCACATTGCCCTCGCACGATGCTTCCACAGCAGAATTTATATCTTGAAATTGGCCGCTTTCTCCGACTGATAATCTATAATGGTCATAATCTGATGTATAGATATACCTTGCCGAAAGAAGCTGTCTAAAGGCATCCATTACATTGTTATCACTCACTAAAGGTGATTCATATACCCTATTTAAAAACTGGCAAAGAGTTTGAGGTATACTGCTCTGACCAACGCCGCCTATGATGTTATATACATCTGTTAACGTGAAATCTATGGTGTCATTATTGTAGAGTGTAGATGTATCATCGTGATTGTCAGTAAGGTCCCATAGAATACATGCCACTGTACCGTAATAGTAATCGTATCTAGGATATGAATTTGGAATTCCAGCAGCAGTTCCAACTTCTAGATCTCTATATTCGAATATATCCTGTGTATTGTATCCTCGGTACCATACGAATTTGTAACTCTGATTTCCCGGGGCATCTCCAAACATATGAGAAGTATGACTTTGAATGTAAGCAGGATAAAAGGTTGCCATCCCTTCAACATATGCTATAAACCTATCTGTATCGGAGACAGTGTTTATTGGTGATCCTGCCCATGGTTGACTACTCGTGTTCCCAGTAAGAAATGACATATTCAGTACTTTGTCCTGTATTAAGTGGGTTAACTCGTGCATTATTACACAGTTACTCCAGCAGCTTATCGGCTGTCCTCCTGAAACAGACACACCTCTAATTGATATCGTAGACATCCCATCAAATCCACTGCTTCCTTCTAAATAATAGGCGTTCCCTAAATCACTTCTTACTCTGTCAAGCAGAATCACAAAGTCAAGATTATTATATCCTATATTTGTGCCTTGTGCCGAACTCCAAAAGCTTTGCATTCTTTTCATCTGAGCTAATATGTTTAGTGCCCCGCAGCTCATTTCATCTTTCAATAATATTCGGTTATTAGGGTATTGTGGTAGTATAACGTTGTTAGGAGCTTCTCCTTCTTCAAGTGCTATTAGATAATTCACGAGAATATATTGGTTGTTATGCCAAAACCACGTTGATTCCGGATGATAAAAACCTATTCCGTTGCCATATTGATAATAGTTGTTTCCTGGTACAGGGGGATTGGGGTCAAAATCTAATACAGGAGTTGATTCATACTCGACATAGAATCCAATTTGAATAACAGGGTATGTTATATCGTTGAAACTAAAGAAGCCATTTGTGCTATTGTTTAGGATCACTTGATCTACAATCTGATATGAAGTATCTCCTATGTTTTTCCCCCATAATATAACTCTACCAATAAATGGCGCTATATCATAATAGTTCATATTGCCGGTATTGTTATATGATATGTATCCACAAAAATCATAATCAGATATAATTGTATGTGTGTTTGAAGCAGTGAATTGAGCAACTCCTTGTCTGTAAATTATTTCAACTTGAACATTGCCAAGAGCCGTGCTTGTAGTTAAAATGTATTCATAATCACAAGAAGGATTGGGGTTAACTATGCATCCTAAACCATTTCCAACAAAGTTGACCGATAATATATGCACATTATCGTCTTCATTGGCAATTCGCCATCTTAATACGGAGTTTTTCAATACTTTTATAGGACTCCCCCAAATCCCCCCCCCAGCAGATTCAAGAAAATTAGGTTGATCAGGCAAGAATGTGTTATCAATAGAACTATCAGTTTTGTCATTATAGTTTAATCGATCATATTGTTGTAGAACATCATTAAACTGTTTCCCATACATGTTTATCGTGTCACAAAGATCATACTTGAAATCTCCGAACCTTGATACCAGCTGCCTGTCTTGTGGACTAACTCCCGATTTATAAATTCTGAATAAATCAAATTTCATTATCGGTGGGCTACTATATGTTCCCGAATCTGTGTAAGTAGTATCGATGGGTGCCAGTGTGAGAAAGGCTCCGCTATCCGATTTCTTTACCTTGGGTTTACTTCCTCTGCGGATTAGCTGCACAGTAATATCCCCCTCCAAAATTCGATCATCAGTCATTATCTCCAATGTGTCAATTTCGGACTTAAGAATCACCCAAGTAAGCCGTGGGACAAATGAATTTAGCTGTTTCCCCTCAACGTAACCAGACTCAAGATAATATGTACGATCAGGTTTGTAGCCCCGTGATTCCTTGTCCACCCAGATCTTTACACGCACTGTTAAGATTTCTCCGGTAGCATAGTGCGCCTTGTCCGGGATAAATTCGCCTTCCCATTTAATTGGCATCACTCGATCATCAGGTTGCCATCCTGCATAAATATATCCTGATTCTGGCCCCGGTATCTCGTTATCAGCACTTCCGGAAGCAAAGAGAAAAGGAAATACACTACACAGCACCAGCAAAAGCAGGATTATCCTTACCATGCGTAACATTTGTAAGTTTGGAAGACTGCCCCCGAAAAAAGGTAGCTGCATGAATTGACTTTGCCACTTATTCATTCTATACCTCCTAGTACAGGTTTAAGATTGGCTCATATTCTTGGCAAAACAGCTTAGCTATCATTTCATCTTTAAAGTAAATACGATGATGTGCCATCACATTCTCGTTTATCTATCTACTTGTTCACGTACCTAAATCCATGAAGTCAGTTATTGAAACAACCGTATTCCAATCCATACTCACAAGAAAAATCCATGCATAAATCATTCCAATGTCAAGACATATTTTCCGGGCTACCATTTGCTGGCTCTATGAGTATAAATCGTACTTGTATTAGAATGCCGGAAAAAGTAAATAAAAGACAATGTAAAAGCTAGTAATTGCGGATAAGTAACTCAGTCTCGGTCTGGAAAGCACCAGAAACGGTGTATTGCGCTTCGACTTCATCAATGGTGAAGCCTTGGTAGAGTGTGCGAATGTAAGGGTCATTGTTGTAGGATAACAGGAACTTTCCTTTGATCTGCTTCAGGATGGCAGCAAGCTCATCATGTTTGCTGAAGGTATTTGCGTCTTCTCTGTCGTATAAATGCTCCTTTGTATAGTAGGGTGGATCGAGGTAGAAGAAGGTATTGGGCGTATCGAAACGGGCAATGAGCTTCTCAAAGTCCTTCTTTTCGATGATCACCTGTTTGAGCCGTTCTGAGGCTGCTTTCACCTTATCCAGGTTACGCAGGGGCATGTATTTGTAGCCCTGCATGATGCAGAAGTTCTTACTGCGTGAACCGTAGCTGCAGGCAAGCTGGAAGTAGAAACGGATAGCTCGCTCAAGCTCGGTTTTGGGTGGGTGTTGGGCGAAGGTGTCGAACATCTCCCTGGATACGAGGTATTGGTTTAACTCCGTCACAAACGCTTCAGGGTGCTGTTTTATGTACTTCCAGAAGTTCACCAAGTCGCCATTGATGTCGTTATAGACCTCGGTATAGCGGCTTTTCTTGGATATCTGCCAATCTTCCTTGTTGGGACTCTTCCCGAAGAGTATCCAGGCAGCACCACCAAAGACTTCGCAGTAGATGTTGTGCTTAGGGATGAGTGGCAGTATCTTCTTTCTCAGGAGACGCTTGCCACCTACCCAGGAGATGATGCTGTTCACGATATCCCCCTGAGGTCTCTGGTTTTGGCTTTCTGTTTCGGTTTATCCTGATCGGCTTCTACGAGGTCGAAGTTGGCGATGATTACTTCTGCAAACTCGCTTTTCCCTTCTTTACGATTGATACCCTTGGTTCTGGTAACATGCTTGATGTCATAGCCTTTGTATAGCTTGAGAACATCCGGGTTATCATCATAGGAGAGGATAAACCTGCCCTTGATGCTCTTCAGGATGTCTCTCAAGGCTTCGTGACTGAACTGCTTAGAGTTCTCATAAGTATAACCCAACATGTAGGGTGGATCGCAATAGAAGAAGTTGCTCTTGGTATCATACTTCTCTATCACCTTCTCATAGGAGAGGTTCTCGATGATCACCATATCAAGACGCTTGTGCAGTTCTTTGATGCGCTCCAAACGGTTATACATACTGGATGTGCCGCGCTTCTGCGAGGTTCCGAAGCTGTCGCCCTTTGAGCCAAAGCTTCTGGTGATCAGATACATGAACCTGGCAGCCCGCTGTATCTCGGTTAAGCCTTCTTGCTTGAGGATATTGCCAAAGAGCTTGCGGCTGGCGACCAACCAGTCCAGTTCCCTGATCAATTCATCCGGATGATACTTCACCTGCATGAACAGATTGACCAGGCGGTTATCGAGATCGTTATACACTTCAAGGTCGCCCCACTTATCTTTGAAGAGCAGCATCCAGGCAGCACCTCCGAAGGGCTCGATGTATCCTTTGATATCTTTGGGCACATATTGGGCTATGGTCTTTCTAAGGAGGCGTTTGCCTCCGATCCATCCAATCAAAGCATCCATTAAATATCTCCTTTAGGATCAGCAAGGCAGAGCCGTAAGTACAACTCCGGCAAGCTGAGCTTGTCGAAGTCCTCATTGGTGAATCCAAGTTTCCTGAGTATCATTTCGAACCTCTCGAAGGGATATTTACTTCTGTGGTCACCGCTAATCCTAAACTCCCGAGCCAACCTTTGAACCTGTCTTTGTTGGCTCTGGTATAGACGAAAAAAGCGGAAATATGCTCCAATGCATCAAGTGCGTCCATAGTGTCCGGGTCCTGATTGGAGATGATACGGATAAGCTCTTTATCGGCTTCCGATTCGCTTATCAGTTCAAGCAATTCCACCTCAGAGACCTTGGTCACCTTACCGGAGAGTAAGTCCTCTAACTTGGCTTTCAAGGTCTTGTTCGAAATCGTGAGGCAGAGTATTTGCCGCAGTTGGCTATAGCTGAGTTTTACTTCTCGCTTCATAGAATATTCCTTTTCTTACTGTCCGAAAAACATCTTGATGGCAACGCCTAACAGCAAAAAGAACTGCGATGTGGAGACGGTCAGAAGCAGTTTCATATTCGTCTCCACCTTCGCCATTCTGGTTATAAGAGATTTGCTGCTGTTGCCATTGCCGTAGATCTCCTCATGCAGACTGTCGATCTTTTCTTTGACCTCGGGCCTGCAGCGGCAGTCAGCTTCAATAATCCGTTTAGTCATGGCGTAACCGTTAACAGATGCGATCTTAGGCTCCGGGTGCCAAGTTCTTTAACAGATAAACCTTGTTGGAGGTTGCTCCGGAGAACTCGGTGGAGATAGCCACGTTGAAGAGACCGTCAGCCTCTCCTGCCCAGTCAACCGTCCAGCGCAGACCTGTGAAGATCACAACACGGTCCAACTCCTTGGAAGCGACCACGATCGTGGTGTCCTTACCCATGAAGGTATTGCTCTCCAAGTAGTTCTTCTGCAGGGTGGAAAGCCCGGCAATATTCAGTTCCACGGTGTTGGTGCGCTTGCCGGGGATGCTGTAGTTGCGGGTCTTAAGTTTGGATAGTTTGGAGTCGGTTTTGCCGGGTTTCTCCGCCAACTCTCCCAACAGCATGAAATTTTCGACTAACTCAGCCTTCGCCGAAGCGATAGAAGCGTAAGTGCTGTCAATACTACTTGAACTGTAGCTGCCGATACCGAAATAGACGTAGTCAGCAACGAAGACGTCCATCAGCTTATTAAAGTCTAAGTCGCCTTCACTCATTGATCCGGGGAGGGTAGGGCGGACAATGCTGGAACCGCCTGGCATTAGAACACCCCCTTAATGGCTTTACCGATGCTGAAGAGCCATTTACGGTTGTGAAACACGTATTCGATGGCTCCGCCGATGGTGCCGAAGACTTTGAGGATGAGGTTGGTTTGTTTGGCGGGAAGAGACTTGGCAGCCCGCTCCACCGCTAACTGCTTCTTGGCGAAATCATCAAGATTCCTGGTAGCCGGATTGGTCTTGATATCCTGGATGATGTCCAGGATGATTGCCAGGGCAGAGTTGATCTTGGTCTTATCCATTGTCTTGCCCGTCACCCGGAAGATGATCCAGACGATGAAGGAAGTGAGAAGACCGAGGATGAATGCTTGGTTGGCGAAGATGAAGTCCATAGATACTCCTTATAGTTTGTAGAAGAATAGGTTGGCTATGCTTGCGGTTCCCGCAGCCGCCCGACGTATGTAAAAGGTTCTTTGGCTATATACGGGAATTACGACCGGCACGCCCGCTGGAACGGTGGCATAGAAGTTATTGGCGTTGGTACTGTCGGCGCGTACACTGATGCCGCCGGTGGCGGGTATCAGCACGACTTCAACAGTACCGCTGGGGACGGTTATCGGTTTCCAGAGGGTATCGGCAGATGGGCTGTAGCTCATGCACGAGAAGCCTTTGTTCATCTGAATGGCTATTTTACGGCTATCCACCGGTAGGGTGTATTGGGCATACATGCTCAGGGCGATAAGCAGGAGGAAGCCTAACAGCACGATGCTTAGGACGGTGATTCTAATGAGTGTCTCCTTACTCGACATGGAAGATTTTGATGAAGTTGGGGATGTAGGTGATGCCGGGTCGGATACGGATATACCAGTGATACTTCCAGTCCGAACCGTGATGTTCGACCTTGAGTTCGGCATCAGTTCTGTAGCCGATGATGATGAACTTGGGCAGGCCGCCGATGATGTAGTCGTCAGCCATGAGACGTGCTTTGACGGGAATCCCAGCGAAAGAGACCTTGCCGCCTTCAAGCAGTAGGCGGTCTCCGGCATTGGTCTCACGTTTGGCAAGCTCGGCCCGGATACGGATCAAGTCTTTCTGAGACACGTAGAACTTGAAGTTCTCCTGCTCTTCCAACATCTCATCCGAGAAGGTCAGCAGCGCAGCTTCAAAGCGCTTCGCCCAGTCGTTGTAGGTGACCTTGGAGAGGTTGGTGACGTCAGTGGCGGTGGTGGCTAACTTAACGATGCCGTCCAAAGCTTTGATCTTGGCAGTGGCGGAGGCCCGGTCACCCTTGAAGAGCAGCAGGCGGATGGCTTTCTCGGTCTTCTTGGCGATATGGTTCTCCACGTAGGCTCCGAAGGCATCTTCGCCGTACTTGTCCTTGTAGAACTCAACCACATCTCTGCCTAAGGTGAACTCGGCATTGAGTATCCCGGTGGGGACAGACAGGTCGGCTGTACTTACGTTCTGAGCCGTCAGAGCTCCATCGAGTGAGTTCTTGAAGACCAGATCATCGATCAGGCCGACGTCGATCTTCTCGTCTTTGAGCAGTGGCAGAACCGAGATATCGGACAGGGTATCTCCGGGTTGACTGTCAATCACCTCATCGATGAAGAGTGAAGTGGTATTGGCGGTTAAGATGTTCATTGCTTTACCGGAATCGACATCGGAGATGCTCTTATAGATCTCCCGGTGACTGGCTTTGACCATGATCTTGTTGCCGTCGATGGTGACTTCTTTGTCCACTGTGGACTGGTTAACGTCAGGCTCTCCCGGAATGCTCTTGGAGATGGCTCTGCTCATGGTGACAGAGAGGTCTTTCAGGCTCTTCTCGATGCTCTTTACGGCATCAGATACCAAAACCGACCCACTGCTTTTTTCGAGTTCTGAGATGCGGTCGGTGATATTATCGATCCCCTTCTGCAGCTCAGAGTTGTTGTTGTGCTCAGCTACCTTGCGCAGGCCGTTGAGCTCGTTCTTGATCTCGGCAAGGCTCGCTTCCGCGCTGCGGTAGTCATCGGCTCGTCCGTAGATGGAGACTCCATTGAACTCGCCTTTTTCGACCTTCTGCCAAAGCTCCGAAGCAAGGTCTTCACACTTCAGGACCTGCACCCAGGCACCTACTTTGGTGTTGGGAAAATGCTCATGATCCATAGTCTTGAGAATGTAGTTCTCGACCACGGTGAACTCGGGCACTGGCTGCATGTTGTGGTTAACATCACATTTGCCCACCAGACCATGTTTGGCGAAGTGATCGCAGGCTTTCTGAATCTCGTCCCGGGAGTAATAGTCTCCCTGCGAGTCGTGGATGTTGGGCTCCATCAGGGTGACGAACAGACGTCCCTGGGTGCCGCTGATTTCACTCTTGAACTTGGCGGAATTGATCTTGTGTTCAAAGCTTCTGCCGGAAGCGTTCTTGACCACAAAGCCCTTCTGATTGGCGGGAGTCATCTCATCGAAGAGAAGCGAGACCAGCTCGACTTCCACATTACGGAGCTCTCCCTTGCGAATGATGCGTTTACGATTCACGCTTGCTCCTTGTAGTTGATTGTTATTCAGGTAATTATTCATTCTTATGGTGTCCCGAAATTGCGATGCTGCATAAAGAGCTGCTCATCGGTGCTCTGAAGCACCTCGGTTAGATTGCCGAAGTTAAAGTCTTCCGGCTTTACATTCCAGCCGAAGTCGAAGTTGAACTCGTTGGCTAAGGCCAGAGCGAGGCGGTTTTGCAGCGGTTTGACCACGAAATGGTAGAACATCAGCATGTCGCTCTTGTTGTCGCCGCCAAGCTGTCCTGGGATAAGCTGAGAGACGATTCTGGCAGGGACCCGGTGGTAAGCGAGGATGCCTTCTCTGAGGTCTTTCTTGAGCCCCAAGAAGCCGCCATCCCGGTCTTGCTGTCTGAGCGGCTCAAGGCGTATCTTCACGTCTTTGTTTTCGCTCTCAATCAGCACGGTGGAGTGGCTCTTGGCATTGCCCTTGACCTCGGTTAATGCCTTCTCAATCTCGGAATAGGCATCCGTCAACACTTCATTGCCCTGCTCATCGGTTACGGTGCCGTCTCTAAGCGTGCCGCCTTCCACGATCACGAAGTAGTCGATCATCAGACCGTTCTTGAAGTTGTTATAGTCGAAGGTCTTGATCTCGCCTAAGATCTCGATATTGATGGCGATGGGCAGGCAAGCCAGGCCCCAGGCATTTGATCTATGCGTTGACTTCTTGACGTGGATGATGTCTTCATAGGCGAAGTCCTTTTTCTGGTTGTTCTTGACCTGGATGTAGTTGGGCTTGAAGAAGCCGAACTCGTCATAGTTCTCGATTATCTGCACTTCGCTTGGAAGCATCCGCTCCAGTCCCATCCACTCACCTTGAGCATTGCGCATCTTGATCAGAAAGCCGTTGCCGCAGGCTAAATAGAACTTCATCATCTCTGCCAAAATAGTGGTCTGGTCTTCACAGGCAGGGTAATCGGCAGTACCCAACCATTGATTGACCTGCTTGTTTTTGCACTGAAACTGCATGATAGTAGCCATAGTCAGGGCATCGATGCAGCCGGAGTGATATTCATCCACGTCCAAGAGATTGAGCAGTTTGCTCATAGCATACGGCTGAGAAACCACTTTCTTAGTCTCGGCTGCCTTGGATACCAACTGCTTCCCTACCCGCTGATACCTGGAAAGATCAATGGGTTCAGACTTATAATTGCTTTCCAAGAGATCGCTTGCAGAGCTGATCGCCAGGTTATATGCTCCGATACGCATTACTCTCATGAGCCAGCTCCCGTCCCAGCTTTCAGCAGGTCGATCTTGGCGATCCTGACCAGTCTTGTGCCGTCTATGCGGCTGGTGTAATACTCGATACTGGGCAGGTCCCGGTGCATCAGTTTCTGATAGTGGCTCCGGAACCTCTCTTTGAGTTGATACAAGGCAGAATCAGGGTCAGTAACGTTCTGGGCATTGACGATTAAAAAGACCGTCCAGGCGATATCGGTGTCGACATATTGCTTGGATGTACTGAGTTTACCTGTCTCGGAATCAAGGATCAGGATGGCACAGGGCAGGTTCTTGGGGATACTGTCCTTGTTGTAGAGCAGCTCTGCCACTCCTGCCTGCTTCAAGGCTTCGGTGATGCGGCTGCGTTCTGCCAGGTACTTCTCAAGAGCGCTCACAGGCTCACCTCGATATCGTGCAGCTGCTGATAGATCCACTGCTCCCTGTTGGCTATGACAGAAGCAAACACATTACGGGCAGCGATGCCTTCCCGTTTGATCTTACCCCGGATGAGATAGGCGATCTCAGCTACGGTCAGAGCTTTACCTGTCTCTTTATCAACCCAAGACAGGTGCTTGCGTTCGACCCAGGCAATCAGTGGAGCGATCGGAGTCCACGAAGGCACCTTGCCGCCCAACAGATAAGGCTCGTGTTTCACATTGGAACCCACTCTCAGGATCATGCCATCCGGATTGGTCTCGATCAGATATCCTGTATTGCCGTAGAAATCGCCTTTGTCGTAGATTTGCTGCGCCAATATCTCCTTGCGGGCATCGGCATCGACCACGGAGCCGATCAGGTGCAGTCTGCTCTCTAAGGCGGCAAAGATGGCCAGGTAGATCTCGCGCATCAGCTCGTCCGGAGATATGGCATCACGGTCCGGCACTAGATCACTCCCACTTTCAGTATCTTAGGCAGTCTGGGCTTAAGCTCCAGCAGTCTCTCCCTGCCTTGTGCGTTCAGGTAATCCTGCAGGAGAGTGAGTGCCCTGATCTCAAGATTGGCTTTGAAGGCCTCTATTTCGCTTCCTGTGAGCAGTTCAGTAGCCGACTGGTCTAATCCTACGGTCTTGACTATTCCCTCGCCCAAAGTCTTCAAATTGAGGAATTCTGCAGTGGAATACAGCATCAGAAAACAATATCCAAAACGAAAAGAAACAAAAATAGGTTCCTCTTCCGGCAGATCGGTCTGCGTGGCAGTAGTAAAATATTCGGGCAGGACCACAGTCCTGATCATCTCCATGACCAGTCCCTGATGCTCTTTGAAGACATCATTGCCGGACATCTCCTTGGGCAGATTGAGGATGGTGAGCATGGTATCCGTTTCAACTGGGATCGGGATCACTTACCTTTCCTCATCAGCTCTGAAAGCTCAATAGCTCTGCGACCAACCTGCTTCGCCCACTTGGAGGCTAACATGTTGTTGGATGCTCGTTCCCAGTCTCCTGCCGCAATGAAAGAGAGGGTGTTCTTGAACTCCAGGAGTCCCTTTATACCGAGATTGAAACACATGTTGAGCAGCACGGACTGACGCCCTTCGTCGAGGTTGTTGTAGATACTTGGGATCTCTTCCAAGAGTCGCTGTTCGCAGTCCAGGATATCCCGCTCCAACATGGCGTATGCTTCTTTCTGGGAGATACCGCAGTCATCGAGATTGCGTCCGATACCGATGGTCAGTTTGCCCGCCGTGCAGCGGTATGGCTTCAGCTTCAGACCTTCATGTCTGACCAACTGGGCCTTGATTCGGTTCTTAAGCGATTCGGTCATGTCTTCTCCTTGGTTTCGATGTGATCTACGATTCGAAGCCATAAAAGCGGGACCCTGTATGTTGACAAATCAGGATGTATAACGATGCGAAAAAAATAAAAAAAACTCTAAAATAGTTCTTGACACAGAGACAAGCACTGAAGTAATAGTATTTTAGAAATGGATATCAAAACCGTTTCATTGTTGGATTTGCTGAATACAGTGATAATGCGCGTCGATTGGAACTCCAAGGTTACAAAGCTTTCATTTGGCTCGACCGGGAGAAAGCCTTGAAAGTGCTTGAGATAATTAATCTAATTAATTGTAAATAAGATAATTAGGCGGAACTATGAAAACGAGATTGATTTGTATTATGGCAATGCTGCTGTTTGCAGGTCTTTTGTTTGCCGGAGCAGACCCATTTAGTACTAAAAATGGCAGTACCAAACATGAAATTGTTGATTCGTTATGGGCGGTTGACCGGCTCAGCGGGTCGATTTATTATCAAAAGGACTACATTACGGTAGATGCAAATTGGCAGGAAGGGGAAACATATATTGGAGATTATTACAGTTGGTGCTGGA
>Ga0209509_1001264_pt1 | contig 19577 bp, 19 predicted proteins | sample BioC13SIPDNA_FD_185743 | JGI IMG/M metagenome (GOLD analysis project Ga0209509, IMG submission 185743) | Anaerobic biogas reactor microbial communites from Washington, USA - Biogas_R1_A C13 SIP DNA (SPAdes) (version 2) | ecosystem: Engineered > Bioreactor > Anaerobic > Unclassified | place...
TCTCACGACGTTCTGAACCCAGCTCACGTACCACTTTAATGGGCGAACAGCCCAACCCTTGGGACCTTCTCCGGCCCCAGGATGTGATGAGCCGACATCGAGGTGCCAAACCTCCCCGTCGATGTGGACTCTTGGGGGAGATAAGCCTGTTATCCCCGGGGTAGCTTTTATCCGTTGAGCGACGGCCCTTCCACTCGGAACCGCCGGATCACTAAGCCCGACTTTCGTCCCTGCTCGAAATGTCTCTCTCGCAGTCAAGCTCCCTTATGCCTTTACACTCTGCGCGCGGTTTCCATCCGCGCTGAGGGAACCTTTGGGCGCCTCCGTTACACTTTGGGAGGCGACCGCCCCAGTCAAACTGCCCGCCTGACAATGTCCCTGAACCGGTTTACGGCTCCAGGTTAGAACTCCAGCAGATCAAGAGTGGTATCCCACCATTGGCTCCACGAATCCTGGCGGACTCGCTTCTTAGCCTCCCACCTATCCTGTACATGACCTGCCAAAATCCAATATCAAGCTGCAGTAAAGCTCCACGGGGTCTTTCTGTCCTATCGCAGGTAACCGGCATCTTCACCGGTATTACAATTTCACCGAGCCCCTCGTTGAGACAGTGCCCAGATCGTTACGCCTTTCGTGCGGGTCTGAACTTACCAGACAAGGAATTTCGCTACCTTAGGACCGTTATAGTTACGGCCGCCGTTCACTGGGGCTTCAGTTCAAAGCTTCGCCCGAAGACTAACCTTTCCCCTTAACCTTCCAGCACCGGGCAGGCGTCAGCCTCTATACATCATCTTTCGATTTAGCAGAGACCTGTGTTTTTGCTAAACAGTCGCCTGGGCCTCTTCTCTGCGGCCCCCTCATGCCACCACAAGTCTTTATGGCTACACTACACGGGGCACCCTTTCTCCCGAAGTTACAGGGTCATTTTGCCGAGTTCCTTAACGAGGGTTCTCTCGCGCGCCTTAGGATTCTCTCCTCACCTACCTGTGTCGGTTTGCGGTACGGGCACCTTTTGCCTCGCTAGAGGCTTTTCTTGACAGTTTGGGGTCAACGACTTCGGTACTACGCTTCCCTCCCCTTAACTCCTCAGGCTTAAGTGAGACGGATTTGCCTGTCTCACACCCTACGAGCTTGGACGCACTCTTCCATCCGTGCGCTTCGTCTACCCTCCTGTGTCACCCCATCACTCTGACGGCTCAAGGTGGCATCGGAATCTCAACCGATTGTCCATCGCCTACGCCTTGCGGCCTCGGCTTAGGTCCCGGCTTACCCTGGGAGGACGAGCCTTCCCCAGGAAACCTTAGGTTTACGGCGGGCAGGATTCTCACCTGCCTTCTCGCTTACTCATGCCGACATTCTCACTTCTCATCAGTCCACATGTCCTTTCGGTCATACTTCTACCCGATGAGAACGCTCCCCTACCCATGACACTTTCGTGTCATGCCGCAGCTTCGGTATTAGACTTAGCCCCGTTACATTTTCGGCGCAGAGTCACTTGACCAGTGAGCTATTACGCACTCTTTAAATGGTGGCTGCTTCTGAGCCAACATCCTGGTTGTCTGAGCAACTCTACTTCCTTTCCCACTTAGTCTAATTTGGGGACCTTAGCTGGCGGTCTGGGCTGTTTCCCTTTCGACTACGAACCTTATCGCCCGCAGTCTGACTCCCAGATTCTTACCTAAACGGCATTCGGAGTTTGGGATGGTTCGGTAACCGGTGAAGGCCCCTAGCCAAACCAGTGCTCTACCTCCGTCAGGAAACATCTGAGGCTAGCCCTAAAGCTATTTCGGGGAGAACCAGCTATCTCCGGGTTCGATTGGCATTTCACCCCTACCCACAACTCATCCACGGATTTTTCAACATCCTCTGGTTCGGGCCTCCACGATGTGTTACCATCGCTTCACCCTGGTCATGGGTAGATCACCCGGTTTCGGGTCTACAGCAACAAACTATACGCCCTATTAAGACTCGCTTTCGCTTCGGCTCCGTCCTTCATTGACTTAACCTTGCTTGTTACCGTAACTCGTCGGCCCGTTCTACAAAAAGTACGCCATCACACTTGGGAGCCGAAACTCCGCAATAGTGCTCTGACTGCTTGTAGGCATATGGTTTCAGGTTCTCTTTCACTCCCCTCCCGGGGTGCTTTTCACCTTTCCCTCACGGTACTAATCGCTATCGGTCGTCAAGTAGTATTTAGCCTTAGGAGGTGGTCCTCCCTGATTCCCACTAGATACCACGTGTCCAGTGGTACTTGGGTGGCATCCCCAAGAGATAGCTGCTTTTCGTTTACAGGACTTTCACCCTCTGTGGTATGACTTTCCAGACGCTTTCAACTAAACAGCTATTTTTTGACTCTTGTACTGCTCTGCAGAACAATATCAGATGCTCCCGCAACCCCGTAAATGCAACGGCTGCAGCCTATCACACATCTACGGTTTAGGCTCTTTCCCTTTCGCTCGCCGCTACTTAGGAAATCGTTTTTACTTTCTCTTCCTCCGGTTACTAAGATGTTTCAGTTCACCGGGTATCGCCCCGCTGCACCTATTTTATTCAGTGCAGGGTACCTGGTCTCCTACCAGGTGGGTTCCCCCATTCGGAAATCCACGGATCTTTGCTAGCTTGCAGCTCCCCGTGGCTTATCGCAGCTGGCCACGTCCTTCTTCGCCTCTTGACGCCTAGGCATCCACCATACGCCCTTATTAGCTTGACCTAAAACGCGCTTGTTTTTACTTCGCTTGTGCAGTTTTCAAAGAACTTGTTTATGTCTTTATGTAGTGTCTCAGGCTTTCGCCTTCGACGATATGCGCCTCGCTCAACCACTCGGCTTGCGACCATTGGGATTATTGTAACGCCTCGCTCGACCACTCGGCGTAGCTTACTCCGCAATGCTCCCTGCGCCTTCGGCTTGCGACCATTGGGATTATTGTAACGCCTCGCTCAACCACTCGGCGTAGCTTACTCCGCAATGCTCCCTGCGCCTTCGGCTTGCGACCATTGGGATTACTGTAACGCCTCGCTCAACCACTCGGCGTAGCTTACTCCGCAATGCTCCCTGCGCCTGTCGGCTTGCGACCATTGGGATTAAGCTAATGGTGGAGATGAGGAGATTCGAACTCCTGACCCCCTGCTTGCAAGGCAGGTGCTCTCCCAGCTGAGCTACACCCCCATAATAAATCACCGAGTAAGAAGTCGGGTTTTCGCCAAAAAAACCGGCGCCGCCGATTTTTCGTATCTGGACCCCAAACCTATTAGTTAATAAGGAATGGTGGGCCTAGATGGACTTGAACCATCGACCTCACGCTTATCAGGCGTGCGCTCTAACCAGCTGAGCTATAGGCCCATAGCCCAAAATTTATAAAACAAAACAGTGGAGACCTGATGATCGACCTAGGATAGTATGGAGTCTGGTGACTCCAAGTACTCCTTAGAAAGGAGGTGATCCAGCCGCACCTTCCGATACGGCTACCTTGTTACGACTTCACCCCAATTACCAATCCCACCTTCGACGGCTGCCCCCCTTGCGGGTTGGCCCACCGGCTTCGGGTGTTACCGACTTTCGTGGTGTGACGGGCGGTGTGTACAAGGCCCGGGAACGCATTCACCGCGACATGCTGATTCGCGATTACTAGCGATTCCGACTTCATGCAGGCGAGTTGCAGCCTGCAATCCGAACTGTGACTGGCTTTGTGAGATTTGCTCCACCTCGCGGTCTTGCTTCTCTCTGTACCAGCCATTGTAGCACGTGTGTAGCCCGGATCATAAAGGGCATGATGATTTGACGTCATCCCCACCTTCCTCCGGTTTGTCACCGGCAGTCCTGTTAGAGTGCTCAGCTTTACCTGTTAGCAACTAACAGCAAGGGTTGCGCTCGTTGCGGGACTTAACCCAACATCTCACGACACGAGCTGACGACAACCATGCACCACCTGTCTCAACGCTCTTTAGAAAAGCACTCCGGTGTTTCCACCAGATTCGTTGGATGTCAAGACCCGGTAAGGTTCTTCGCGTTGCATCGAATTAAACCACATGCTCCACCGCTTGTGCGGGCCCCCGTCAATTCCTTTGAGTTTCAGCCTTGCGACCGTACTCCCCAGGCGGGGCACTTATTGCGTTAGCTGCGGCACAGAAGGGGTCGATACCTCCTACACCTAGTGCCCATCGTTTACAGCGTGGACTACCAGGGTATCTAATCCTGTTTGCTCCCCACGCTTTCGCGTCTCAGCGTCAGGGTCAGTCCAGAAAGCCGCCTTCGCCACCGGTGTTCCTCCTGATATCTACGCATTTCACCGCTACACCAGGAATTCCGCTTTCCTCTCCTGCCCTCAAGATACCCAGTTTCAAGTGCAACCCCGGAGTTGAGCCCCGGTCTTTCACACCTGACTTAAATACCCGCCTACACGCTCTTTACGCCCAGTAATTCCGGACAACGCTTGCCCCCTACGTATTACCGCGGCTGCTGGCACGTAGTTAGCCGGGGCTTTCTCCTAAGGTACCGTCATTCTCTACCATTATTCACAATAGAGCTATTCGTCCCTTAGAACAGAGCTTTACAACCCGAAGGCCTTCGTCGCTCACGCGGCGTCGCTGCGTCAGGGTTTCCCCCATTGCGCAATATTCCCCACTGCTGCCTCCCGTAGGAGTCTGGACCGTGTCTCAGTTCCAGTGTGGCCGTACACCCTCTCAGGCCGGCTACTGATCGTTGCCTAGGTAGGCCGTTACCCCACCTACTAGCTAATCAGACGCGGGCTCATCCTTAAGCGGTAGCATCTTCAGAGGCCACCTTTGCTGGCATGGCCATGAGGCCTCGCCAGTATATGCGGTATTAGCAGTCGTTTCCGACTGTTATCCCCCTCTCAAGGGCAGATTACCCACGCGTTACTCACCCGTCCGCCACTAAAATTCGGAATCGCAAGCTTCATCCGAATCTCCGTTCGACTTGCATGTGTTAGGCACGCCGCCAGCGTTCGTCCTGAGCCAGGATCAAACTCTCCAAAAAAATATTTGACCTAGCTAAAGATTTAGCTGTTGTCTTCTTTTCGCCAATTACTTGGCTCTTTCCCGTTGCAGTTCGTCTTTTGGACTCCCTGCTACGGGGGCTTTTTTATAAGCATCAGGTTCCACTGTTTAGTTTTCTAAGATCAGCGCACGCTCCCTGCGCGCAAGATTTATCTTATCATGTTGTTACTATTCATGTCAAGGCTGTTTCTGGGTTCTTTCCCGTTTTATCTCTCCTGTTTTTCGGGCTTTTTCCCGGCGCGCCTTTACCGCCGCGAAAGTTATATTATCATGCCTTGCACTCCTCAGTCAACCCTTTTTACCCTTTTATTTTACCTTTTCTTAAACCTTCATAATATACAGTACCCCAGAACGATCTTTCTGCTCAATGGGGTTCCGGTTTTTTCTCGGTTTTATCCTGTTCATCTTTCTTTATTTTTCTTTTTCGTTCTATTAATATAGCACAGTCCGGACAGACCGTCTGACAGATTCCACATCCGGTACACGCTTCGCTGTCCTTCAAAAATACGGTTGGCGTACCATAGACCCCGAGTCTTTCCGACCAAACTAAAGCATCCTCCGGACACTTTTCCTTACACAGCCCGCATCCTTTACACAGTTCGGGGAACAGATTAAATATGGCTCGCCTGGCCTCTTCCCGGGCTACTTCGTAGCTGCACATACCTTTTCCCCTCCTTCTGATTGTTTTTGCACAAGCTCTGCGCCGACCTCAATAGCTTTGAAATTAAGCTCCTTTAACTCCGGATTTTTTTCAAATTTGTAGCCCAGCCTTTTTACCAGTGCCATGCGGGCAGCTTCAACGGCCACCATATCCGTTAACGACAAAATTGCGCCCATAATTATAATGTTAAATACTCGGGTATGAAGTTCTTTGGATTTTTCTATAGCTGGAATATCCAGCGCCCTTTTGCATTGGGAAGGAAGGTCTCCGTCCTTCAGCTGAAAGGAGGAATCATAAACAAATATAGTCTCAGGACCGGAATACGTATGAGTTCTGGTCATAGCGCGCCGGCTAAGGGCTACAACTATATCTGCTTTGCTGAACTTAGGAGCTCCAATGCGGCGGTCACTAATCTGTATAAAGGCTATGGAAACTCCACCTCTTTGCTCCAGTCCGAAGTTTGGAATATAGATGGCCTCTTTTCCTTCATGATAAGCGGCTTCAGCCATAATCTCGGCTACTGATTGTACTCCTTGACCACCTTCCCCTGCTAATGCTACTCGTACCAGCTTCATGTTAGTCCTCCTTCCTGAACGGGCTTTTTAATTCGCCCGTGGGAAAATAGGCCTGCATATTATCTTCAAGCCAGTTCCAGGTTTGTTTGGCATTGGTTCCCCAGTTGGTTGGACAAGTAGACAAGGCTTCTACGAAAGAGAATCCGTTGCCCTCCATCTGGTTTTGCAGGGCTCTTTTTATGAATCCTTTAAGCTGCCTGTATTTTGATACGGTTCCCCGGGCTACATAGGCACCGGCACCGGTAATAGCACTGATCATTTCCGGCCCCATAACAGGATACCCAGTGGACTCCGGATCTCTGCCCAAAGGAGTGGTCTCGGTTTTCTGTCCCGGTAATGTGGTAGGGGCTAATTGGCCTCCCGTCATTGCGTAATTAGTATTGTTAGCCAGAATGAGCGTTATCTTTTCATTTCTGATGGCCGAATTGACCAGATGCTGTGATCCTATAGAGTATCCTCCGCCATCACCCATGTAGCCAACACATATTAGCTCAGGCCGGGCCCGTTTCATGCCAACCATTACCGGCGTGGTACGTCCGTGATGAGTTTGAGTGCTATCCATGGCAAAAAAATCCCAGGACAGCAAAGAGCATCCTATATCACAGCCATAGATTAACTGATTTTGAATCCCTAATTCATCTGCCGCTTCACCTAAGGCTTTCAGGATCAAAGGATGGCCGCATCCCGGACAAAATTTGTGCGGCTTGGTCGGCCTATACCAGGTTTTTGGCATTACCGGCTGTACCATCAGTCTTTACCCCCTTCCGGATTAGATCATGTTTGCTATCATTTCGATAATATCGGTGTCGATAATACCGACTCCGGGCTTAAATAGTGTCTCTATAGGCACAGTCTCCCCATATATCTCCTGGCGTACCAATCTGAATAATTGACCATAGGAGGACTCAACCAGAAGCATCTTTTTTACCCCCGAACCCAACACATCCAACAGGGCCTGGGTTGGAAACGGCCGCAGAGTAATGGGCCTGAATGATCCCACCTTGATTCCCTGGGCTCGTAAAGCCTCGACTGCGTCATCGACAGAACGGGAAACTACCCCATGGGAGACTACCAGAATATCGGCATCTTCAACAAAGCTGATCTCATATTCCACAATTTCCGGGCTTATCCTGTCATATTCACTCTGCAGGTGCATAACTGCTTCGTAAAGCTCTTCTTCCAGGCTGTAGATATTGCATAGGTGCTGTGGCTCCCGATCCACCCCAATCTGTCCCGGAACCCCCACCAGGGGAGTCGGCTCAATTAGCTCAATTCCTCTTTCAGCCGGATCATATATTTCCAACGGTTCTCTCATCTTTGCCTGGTAGCCGTCCCCCAAGACAAAGGTGGGAAATTTATATTTCCAGGCCACATTAAATGCTTTGATGGTATAGTCATAAAGCTCCTGATTAGATGCAGTGGAATAGACCAGCCGGTGGCCTTCACCATTGCCGCCGTAGGTGGTCAGGGTAACCTCCTGCTGTGAATAGATTACTGTCCCCGAGGAAGGTCCGCCTCTTTGCTGGATAACTGTTACAGTTGGCAATTTCATGCCCTCCGCCATGCTAAATGGTTCTTGCATAAGGGTATTGCCTGGCCCGGAGGTGGCAGTAAATGCTTTCTTTCCTGCAATAACAGCTCCACAAACCGTGAATCCTGCCGATATCTCATCCTCTGTCTGCAGAAATTTCCGGCCATATTTAGGACCCAGCCGGGCCCAGTAATGCATTATTTCATTTTGAGGTGTGATGGGATAGCCAAACATTACGTCCGCTTCAGCTGCCAAGGCCGCCCAGGCCACAGATTCGTTACCGGTCATGAACACTTTTTTACTCCCTGTTACCGGTTTTTCCAATTAAGCACCTCCTGTTCCTTACCACATGGCCTCCGGCATATATCGTTTGATTATCTTGACTTTTGCTCCTTCAAGGCCTGCTTCCACGGCCAGCTCTTCAGTCAGAGCGGTGTAGATAACCGGCAAGTTCAAAATCCGGCCGGCTTCCTCCACCACCCGCAGCCCCTGACACACAAAGTCAATAGTGGTATTATCACCGAGATGGGTGTTGTTTATCAGTCCATCCACCCGCTGCAATTCTTTAACATAATCTACAATGTCGCTTACTTCCGCCGTAACGGGACGAGCAATGTTTATTACCACCCATACCTTTAACTCAGGAGATTCTAAGGCCCCTTCAGCCAGATTTAATGAACCAGCGCCATGGACTCCGTAACCAACGTCCAATATTATGTGGCCCGGTCTCCCCATTACCCACCTGGCCGCAGGATGAACCAGGTTGCCGGTTTCCCCCAGGCCAAAAGTATCCTCCCGTTCCCAGGCAACTACGGTGAGGCCTTGCTGTTCCAGGAGTTTTTTTACGGGCCTCAAGGTATAAAAGGGTTCTACGAAATCCAAGTCCACCAGAATGACCGGCTCAAAAGTGCGCCGTAATTCAAGAGCTCGATTAATGGCCAGTTCACTTTTGCCACTGGCGTACTCGCCAATATAAGCCTCCACAATCCTGGAATCACTGGGCAACTTGAATCGGCCTCCCGGAAAACAAAACCTTATATAAGTAGTATGATGAATATTGTTTTAACCTACTCAAATATAGTAATGAAAAAATAAAGCGCTATTTGCGGTGAACCGCTCATAACGCTTTATGTCGCCATATTTTATAGCCGTTATTGGCCGGACAATAGTTATTATCGAATGATATATTGCAAATAAGTCAGGAACATCAGACCGGGAATTCCCAAAAACCCGGCAATTAATATTGTAGCCGGATTGAAAGGAAGGGCCAGAGAGGCAATTCCCCCCAGGAAATTGAAAATGACCAGAAGAGCAAATCCTATTCCCGATTTGATTATCAGGTTTGTAATAAGAACAGCAGGCTTAATGAATGCCTGCAACAGAATTATTGCGATTATCCCTGCCACCAGTATCGCCCAGAATTCCACCGGCATCATATCACCCCATCCTCCATTAGTAGCCGTTATTTGAATAATGAAGAGGTATGCCCTCTATGGGATCCCGAACTTTGCCGCGATACTTGTTGAGGATAAACATATATCTTTTTTCAGTAGCCTTCAGGTTATAAATCGCATATTCCATTAACTCCGGATCAGTAACCTCATCAAATATCCGGTAGGCACATAACCAGTCTTTTTTGGCCTGCTCCAAAATCTCATCGGTGGACCGTAGTTTGGTCTTTCCGGTGCCCTTACAGCCCGACAGAAGTTGTCTTAGAAGTGCATAGAAGTTGTCCGGAATTTTCAAGTTATCCCCCCCTCACCCCATAATATGCCTGGTACTGAATATTCAGTAGTGACAAATTATTGCATTTAAAGGGTTCAGGGGAGTTATTCTTCTATATTTCTTGGCGCCCATCCATAGACCGGCGCAATGTTATCTCATCGATATACTCGATATCCCCTCCCACCGGCAGCCCATAAGCCAGTTTGGATACTTTTATCCCTTTGGCTCGGGTAGTTTCCGCGATGTAACGAGCTACCACCTCACCATCTATGGTGGGGTTAGTAGCCACTATGATTTCTTGTACCCCACGTTTCTCAACTACTTCCAGTATTTTGGGGAAATCAATCTTTCTTAGATCTAATCCGTTCATTAATTGAAAGTTGTTGTTAAGCACAAAAAATTTGCCATTGAAGCCGGTTCGGTCAATGGCGATGACATCCTGCGATTCTTCCACCAGACACAACAGCGAATCATCTCGTTCTGTATCATTGCATAGGGAACAGGGATCCTGATCGGTCAGGTAGCCGCAAATACCACAATGAATAATCTGAGTTTTGGCTCGAGTTATTGCCTCCGCCAGCCCGGCCGCCTCTTGCTGGGAAACCCTCATGACATGTAAAGCCAGTCTCTGGGCAGTCTTAGGTCCTATACCGGGCAACTTGGCAAACTCGTCAACTAATCTTTCCAATGGAGCTGCCAGGCGCATAGTAGCCCCTCCTGAATGTAATCATATTTATTGCCTAAGCCAGATTGCTGACGCAATCCAGGCGGAGGAGTGCCGTCTCAACTAAAACAGGCCGGGTATGTTTAATCCTCCGGTTATCTTGGACATTTCTTCAGCCACCATCTCCTGGCTCTTTTTCAGACCTTCATTGACTGCGGCTAAGACCAGATCCTGCAACATTTCAATATCATCGGGATCAACTGCTTCCGGTTTAATTTTAATCGCCAGCAATTCCTGTTTCCCGCTGACACTGACTTCAATTACGCCTCCGCCAACCGTGGCCTCAACCACCCTGTTGGCCAGCTCTTCCTGCAGCTTGGCCATATCCTGCTGCATCTTCTGAGCCTGCTTCATCATCTTGTTCATATTGCCAAAACCCATCCTGTCATCCTCCTTATTCTATGATTTTCACTTTATCTTTTCCGAAGATTTCCACCGCTTTGCGCACCACCGGGGGCTGCTCCGCCGTTTCCTCTAAAATAACCAGGTTGATTTCCAGTGGATGCCCCAAAACCTGAGTAAGGGCCGCCTGCAGTATTTCCTGATTGCCCTTTTCCGCCATCTTATCCCGGTGGAATCTGCGGTCAGGACGATATCCCAAGGTCAGAACCTTTTCATCCATTTCCACCACCGACGCCGGCGCCAATAATGCATGGACCGTAACTTTGCCAGCCTTAACCTTATCCATTATTTCTTCCCAACTCCCCGCCGTGGTAGTCTTTGGAGCTTTTTCTACTGCAGGGGGACTAGAAGGAGCGGCTATCGAAGTCTCGATTTTTGAGCTCTGTTCTCCAGAGGTAATACCCATAATATCAATGGCTTCCAAAAAGCCTATCTCCAAAAGAAATCGTTGTCCTTCGTTATATCTCAATTCGTCGGACAGTTTAAGCAAATGCTTGATTCCTCCTGATAGCTGGCTCGGAGAAAGGGCAGGAAATGCTGCGACCAATTTCCGCAGAATGTCCGGGGACATGGTCAACAGCTCCGCATCATCTCCCAAAAGGCGGTATTGCATCAAATCCCGGGCACACATGGCTGTATCCCGAGCCACTTGAACCGGCTCTTTTCCTTGCCTTATTAAAGTGTTTAAATGGCTCAGGACCTCCTGGGTCCTTTGACCCAACATGGCGGCCATAATCTGGATCAAGATTTCCTGGTTGACCAAGCCGAGAACTTCCAGTACTTCATTAACATCAATATCGTTATCACAAAAGGCTATACACTGTTCCAAAATGCTGAGGGCATCCCGAAGGCTGCCATTGGCCCGGCGAGCCATAGTTTCCAGAGCCGGTTCCGTCACATTGATTTCATTGGCACTGCTTACTTCCTCAAGCCTTTGTACCACATCGGACAACGACAAACGAGTAAAAGCATACCTCTGACAGCGAGACAATACTGTAGCCGGCAAACGGTGGGCTTCAGTAGTTGCCAGAATAAACATAACCGAGGGAGGCGGCTCTTCCAATGTCTTAAGCAGAGCATTAAACGCTTCTGTGGTCAACATATGCACTTCATCAATAATATAAACTTTTTTCTTACCCTGGGCAGGCAATACCCGAACCTTTTCCCGAAGGTCTCTGATCTCATCTATGCCGCGGTTGGATGCGGCATCTATCTCCATAACATCCATAAATGAGCCGTTGTTAATGTCCTTACAAGTTGAACACCGGTTACATGGCTCACCCCCGATTCCTTCTGTGCAGTTTACCGCTTTGGCCATTATCTTGGCCAAACTTGTTTTACCGCTGCCACGGGGACCAAAAAACAGGTAGGCATGAGCAAGCCGGCCTTCTTTCACGGCATTTTTCAAACCGGCCACCGTATTCTTTTGGCCAACCACTTCTTCAAATGTCTGGGGACGCCATTGTCGGTAAAGGGTCAGGTAATTCATGTACCTTCACCTTCCTCCTGATGTAATAAGGAACACCGTAGATTATTGATCAAAGGGGCTAATTCTACCTAACACTTTAAGACTTCTTTCGATTACGGGTCAAGGTTTTCCTCTTTCAAAGACGGGGTCCCTTCTCAGTCTATCCGACCCTATAATGCAACTAAACCGGGAATAATCCCGGTTCAGATGTCAACAAATTATATGCCGCGCACCCGGCTTTGAAAATGCCTTCCAAGCGTTACTGGAGCAGTTAACTCCACCCAGGCAGCCCCACGGCACACAAGATTGATTCCTTAGTGCTGCTTCCTTCCAGACCTGACACGGTTCAGAATTTCTCGTTGCGTGGGACCTGAACATCTTCATCACTTACTCAAGCCAGACCTTACAAGACAGTCCCGAGGCCGGGAATTCAACCCTGCTACAGCGGGTTGCAGGTACAGGGCACCGCTACCTCCCCGTCTAGCGCGGCAATTCTATTATAAGCTCTGCCCGGTATCGAGAAGAGCTGTTTATCTGGCGGAGAGAGAGGGATTTGAACCCTCGAGACAGGGGCTACCCGCCTACTCGATTTCCAGTCGAGCGCCTTCGACCACTCAGCCATCTCTCCACTCATTACGTTTTCAGTCAATAACGACTTCGATTGACTCTAATATTTTACCCGCATTTACGATTAATCGCAAGCGAAACCAACAAATGGCTTTATTAACCGGATTTCTGTTTTCAGCAGGAGAAACTGTTTCTGATGGCAAATAGTCATAAGGTGAGGGATTCCTCATCTCCTGGTATTAATCACAGTTACATAGTTAAGGAAGCTTAATAAATGCAGATAAAAGTATTAGCCAGCGGCAGTAAAGGGAATGCCATCTTTTTCGAGCTGGGAGGCACCAGACTGCTTATTGACGCCGGAATAAGTGCCCGACGCATCGAAAAAAGCCTGGGCCTTTTTGGAGTCAAGGCCTCTGAGCTTGACGCTATTCTGGTCACCCATGAGCATACCGATCATGTGAATGGAATCGATGTACTGGCCCGGCGTCATTGCCTGCCGGTATTTGCCCGCCCCGGAGTATGGGATTGCCTTAATTTTAAGGACAATCTGGCCCCTGAATGCCGACGGGAGATTTATGACTCCTTTGACATTGGCCCGGTCAAAATCGAGGCTTTTCAGATATCTCACGATGCCGCGGATCCCGTGGGCTTCTGCCTGTCTCATCAGGGCTCCAAGCATGTTGTCGCAACCGATCTCGGTAAGGCTACCAAAAAGGTTATCGACGCCCTTGCCTGGGCAGACACCGTGGTTCTTGAAGCAAATCACGATGTCGATATGTTGGCTAATGGCTCCTATCCCTTCTTTTTGAAAAAGCGCATTCGCAGCTCGGTTGGCCATCTTTCCAATTTAGATGCAGCCCGTATCCTGGGCAGCATTTCTCGCCGGCCCTCTATGCAGGTCTTTCTGGCCCATCTCAGCCAGGAAAACAACCATCCCGACTTGGCCGAAAAAACCGTGCGGGAATTTCTCTTAAACCAGGGATGTGATGTGGGACATGAAGTTATTCTGCACCCCACTTATCAGAACCAAATTTCCGGCTATTCAGAATAAACAACCACTCACCAGCCATCCAGCTAATCCACATATTTGCTGGACCGATGTTAGTTTCCCCCTATCTCTGGATGCCCTTCTTTATAGGTATGGGATCTTATGTGCCCATTTATTACAGAAAAGGAAAACCTCAAAAGGAATTCCCGCGACGTTAACAGAATATTTCCATAAGTACGACAAAAATAAGGAGGGGTTTTTGTGACAATTAAGCCGATGGAGAGGATATGGGAAAAGGTGTGGCCCGATTATTGGCCCCATTCTATCGAGTATGGAAGAGAGTCTATTGTCTGGCATCTATACCATAATGCCAATCGATTCCGTGATAAACCGGCCATCATTTATTATGGAGCTGAAATTACCTTCAAAGAGCTTAAAGATTTGGTGTGGCAGGCTGCGGGGGGCCTGCAGAAGCTGGGGGTAACCAAAGGTGACCGGGTCTACCTGGCTCTAGAGAACTGCCCTCAATTCATAATCTCTTATTATGCCGTCATGGCTCTGGGGGCCATCGTTATCGCCGGCAGCCCCATGTACAAAGGAGGCGAATTAACTTATGTTCTGAAAGACTGTACCGCCAAAGTAGTCATAATTGAAGATGCCCTCTTTCCCATCCTGCAGAGCATCCGCTCCCAGGTTCCTGCGGTCGAATCCGTAATCGTCACATCTCTGGCCGAATATCTCCCAGCTGAGCCCACACTTCCAATACCGCCCGGACTGGCAGTCGAGGGTGACTATCCGGACTCTGTTTCCTGGCAGGATTTTATGACCGGCCCTCCCCTGGATAAATTAGCTGAATTGGACATCAAGGCCGATGTGGCTCTTCTTCAATACACGTCGGGGACTACCGGCAACCCCAAGGGCGCCATGATTACGCATTTCAACATCATGGCCAATGCTACCTCGGCACCCATGGCGGTAAAGGCCTCCGCACAAGACGTATATCTTACGGTACTGCCACTTTTCCATGTTACCGGAATGACCAACAGCATGAACGCCCCAGTGTACTTGGGTTCCACCATGGTACTAATCGCCCGCTTCGATACCGAAACACTGCTGAAGGCCATCGAGAAATACCGGTGTTCAGTATGGCTGGCCATTACCACCATGAACATCGCGGTGATAAACCATCCTAATCTCAAAAACTACGACATCTCTTCCCTGCGCGCCCTTATTTCTGGAGGAGCACCGGTTCCGCCTGTCGTTGTTGAAAAATACCAAACGATGACCGGCTGCAACCTGGTGGAAGGATTCGGAATGAGCGAAACTATCTCGGCCACTATATTGAATCCTCTGGACCGAAACAAACTGGGAAGCATCGGGGTCCCTATGGTGGCGGTCGATATCAGAGTCGTAGTTCTTGAAGATGACACAAAAGAAGTGCCCCTGGGAGAAGAAGGAGAATTGTGGCAAAAAGCTCCTTCAGTTGCTATTGGCTATTGGAATAATCCCGAAGCCACTGCGGAAACCTTCCTGGGTGACAGTTGGATGAGAACCGGAGATATTGTCAAGGTGGATGATGAAGGATATGTATACATCTGCGGACGCACCAAGGAGCTCATCAAAGCATCCGGTTACAGCGTCTTTCCCGCCGAAGTAGAAGAATACCTCTATCACCATCCTGCCATAGAGGAGTGTGTCGTAATCGGAGTACCTCATGAATACCGGGGAGAAGATGTTAAGGCTTTTGTGGTTCTCAAGCCCGAATGGTCAGGCAAGATAACTGAAGAAGAAATGGTTGAATGGGCCCGAAGCGAGATGTCCGTATACAAATACCCTCGCACCATCGAATTCCGTGAGGCCCTTCCCAAAAGCGGCACCGGCAAAATCATGCGCAAAATCCTGAAAGAAGAAGAGGCAAAAAAAGCAGCTAATCAATAGCGTTTCCTATAGCCCTTTATGAGACCGTTTCAAATTTTGTGTAGATATCCCGTTTAATGAGCCGCACCAGCGCGTCGTCCTTGGTGTCCTCCGGACACTCGCTGGTGATGGTATAGCTGGTGTTGCCGATTTTAGTTTCGTAGCTCTTGCTGAATTCCGATGTAAGAATGGGGGTTTCTCCTTTCGTTTTGTAGGTTTATCTTTTATGAAATTACGCTGCAAATTCGCAGTTTTGTTTTACAGCAATATGGCATATAATATAAGCAGAAAGGAGCTGATCAACATGCCGAACATTAAGCCAATTTCTGATTTACGGAATTATAGCGAGGTGCTGCGTGATGTATCTGCAGGTGCTCCTGTGTTTTTGACAAAGAACGGGCGGGGCAAGTACGCCATTGTAGATATACAGGACTATGAGAAAACACAGGCTACGCTCCGCCTTATGAACGAACTTGCAAAGGGCAGAAAGTCCGGTGAGCAGGAAGGTTGGCTCACGTTGGAGGCCGTGGAGGAACATCTCGGTATCAAACATGAATAACCTGCATTTATCTAAGGAAGCACAGGCCGACCTCGCGGAAATTAAGGAATACTTTTCTAAAGAACTGGAAAATCCCACTGCAGCACTCTCTACTTTGAAAAAAATCACAAAGGGTATGCGTATTCTTCAAAGCCATGCTTTAGCGGGACCGCCCTTGTCCTCCATTGCCAATGTGGAAAGCGATTACCGATTTCTTGTACATGGAAATTTTCTTACATTCTATCGAGTGCAGGGTGATGAGGTCTATGTGGATCGGGTGATCTATGGTCGCCGGGATTATCTGCGTATCCTGTTCGGAGAGGTTCTGGAAGAAGAATTAGAATAAAACTTCACACAAAACGTCTTTCCGGTGGGAAGGCGTTTTTGTTTTTTGGTTGGTATTCAAGGGAGCCATCCTTAACTAAGTATGCAGTCTGCGAAAGAAAACCACGCTGTCCTTTCGAGTGCTCAGATCTTCACCAACCTTCACTGCCAAGCAGGGGAACAAATCGAACCGCACCCAGTTCCTCCTGAACCGACACCCCATCTGACTCCAGAGTAATGCGAAGTAAGAGCTGGTCTGCACGGCTTCCCACTGGAATAACCAACCTTCCTCCCCAGGAAAGCTGAGCAATCAGGGACTCCGGAACCGTCGGCGCTCCGGCAGATACCATAACGGCATCAAAGGGAGCCTTTTCCCGCCAGCCCTTGCTGCCATCCCCGATTTGCAGCTCAATGTTATCATACCCCAGGCTGTTAATAACCTCCTGAGCTCTTTTTGCCAGAAGCTCAACCGTTTCGACGGAATAGACCCGGGAGACTATCCGCGATAAGACCGCAGCAGCATATCCGGAACCAGTTCCTATTTCGAGAACCCGATCAGTGGCTTTAGGCGTAATAGCTTCAATCATTAAGGCTACCACATATGGCTGGCTGATAGTCTGTCCCTTTCCGATCGGAAGCGGACCGTCTTCATATGCGTACCTGCGCTGATCCGCCGGCACAAAAGCATGGCGTGGAACCTCGGCCATAGCTTTAATGATTCTTTCGTCATTAATCCCCCGCCGCCAGATTTGTTCCTCCACCATTTTCTGCCGTTCTTCAATGTATTGATCCTTTGCCTCTCTCAAACCCGCACACCCCCTTCTTAATCATATTGTGGCCCCTTAAGGAGAAATATCTCCCTTGGGGGCCATGGCTTTAATCAATGGTTTCGCTTCTGTTTTTCATTATCCTTCGCCATTTTAAGAACAGTTTAATATCTCTGGTAATATAATGTCATAAATTCCTTTGTTTGTCTGAATTCCTGTCAATCAAGGATAAGGAAGTGATTAATCTGGTGAGAATCATAATGCATCAAAAAAACCAAGGCAATTATCAGGGATGCAAAAGTAGGTCAGGGGGAAATTACTCCTGCTCCACCAAGCCCAGCCATACGGGCCAAAAATGTGCTCCTGATTCCAATTGCTTTGTGTGCTGGCTATGCCCCCATAATAAAAACGGCTTTTGGAAAGATAAGCTAACCGATCCATCCATACTGCTTCCGGAAGAAGCGAGCAAGCTGATTAAACTGGATATTCTGGGCGAAGATGAGGACCCGGAGAAAGGTTTGCTTTCCTCGGAAATGAGACTGTTAATAATGGGTAATGTTTGGGTTATGAATCAGAATAGAACCTGCCCTAAACCCAATAACCAAAATTCTCTTGCAATGGAACCCCTTTTTAGCAGGAACCATATAATGGATCAAAGCTATAAAGGGAGGTAATTTGAATGTCTTGCAGACCATTTCCAGTCGCGCCCAGTTGCTGTTGCCCCGATAATATAAGGTTCTTCTTTTTCGGGAACGCCTGGGTCAACAACTACAATTCTCAATGCCCGGAATCAGTATCCTCTGACTCATCTTGTTGTTGTGGAATTGCTTGTTGCTAATTACATTCAGTCACCAATACATTACTAACAACCTTTATCCGGCATTTAGGCACACTACTCCCTATGATACTGTCAGCAGAAAGGAGGTCAGATGAATGGCTCAAATGCCCACTGTTTTGACCCCGGAGAATATCGCCGCCGTAGCCCAAAATGCAGAGCAGATCATGTCCCTGCTGCGGGGAAAAGAACAGCCTCAACCGGTAGCCTCAAGTTGTGGACCAGACCGCAATTCCGTTGCCTGCTGCTGCCCTGGACAGATAAAGTTTTTTATCTTTGGCAATGCCTGGATCAATAACTACAATTCCCAGTGCCCCGAGGTTCCCTTTTAGAGACATACGGTGAATATTTAATCAGACTTGATGTGTTTATAAATAATTATATAAAGGAGGTAAATCGAAGAATGACTGAGATGCCCAATGTTATAACCCCGGAGAATATCGCCGCCGTAGCCCAAAATGCAGAACAGATCATGTCCCTGCTGCGCTGCCAGGATGAACCCGAAGTGGCCTCTGGCTGCGGATCCTCCCGTGCGTGTTGCTGCCCCAGGAGCATAAAGTTCTTTATCTTTGGCAACACCTGGATAAACAATTACAACGCCCAGTGTCCCGGATTTCCCGTAGGCTAATCCCTTCAAAGCCCAGAGTCTCCCAAAAGAGCGGCTCTGGGCTTAACTTCATTCCAGCTTTAGCTTTTTAAACCCGCCGAAATCCTCAGCCATTTGAGCTTTCTTGCCGTCCTGCAGCCTCATCTTTTACAATCACCTTTCTCCGGCCAGATTATGATCCTGCCTGCCAATACAAGGTTGCGATGGTGGTATCCGTATCCTCATAAATGAAACCATCCCGAACCAGTGATCTCAGATAAGCTTTTACCTTCTCTTCCTCTGCCTCAGTAATGTCCCGGTAAGTTTTTATCCGGTTAACATACAACCCATAGGCCTCTTCCAAAGTCTGCTGCAAATTCCAAATTTTCTTCTCATATTCCAGCTGAGGCAGATATCCCTGCAGCCATAAAAGCTGAAAAGCAAACAAGATGTCATTATCAGCACTCTCCCTGCGTTCCTTGATGCCAACCAGCTCTTTGACCTTATCAGATACCGGATCAGTTCTCCTTACCGGCTTGGATAACACACACCAGCCCCTGGAGGCCGCCGAAAGCTTTTCAAAGCTTTCGGCACTTTGAACAGCCGGAGTCATATGAGCAAAGACCAGATCAAACTTATTTGTGTATCCGGTCTTTTCAATATCCAGCTGATGCCAATCCTCCACGAAAAAATCTACATTTTCGATATGGTATTCCACCGTTTTTTTCCGGGCAATCCCGATCATTTCAGGAGATAAATCCACACCGGTTATATGACGGCAGCTGGGGGCTATGGCCAAAGCATACTTTCCAGCGCCACACCCTACATCCAAAACCAGCTTTTCCGGACCCAGCATATTCTTTTCTTCCAGCAGCCTTAAAAAGGAATTATCCTTTGCCTCCGGCAGAATAAATTCTCCGAACCTCTCTGCCCTTGAATTCCACATATCTATG
>Ga0209509_1001267_pt1 | contig 19533 bp, 19 predicted proteins | sample BioC13SIPDNA_FD_185743 | JGI IMG/M metagenome (GOLD analysis project Ga0209509, IMG submission 185743) | Anaerobic biogas reactor microbial communites from Washington, USA - Biogas_R1_A C13 SIP DNA (SPAdes) (version 2) | ecosystem: Engineered > Bioreactor > Anaerobic > Unclassified | place...
CCAGCGGTCGTACTCGGCGGCTATGCGGTCAAACGCTCCGGCCATGGCCGGCCACCTCCGTCCGCATCAAGATCAGACCGTCACCAACCGGTCGGAGTCCCGCATGATCTCGTATTGGTCTTTCAAGGTCGAGAGCGGACACACTTCCGACCCGTCGGAATTGCGCAGCTTCAGGCAGGCTCCGCAGGCCAGGAACTCCGCACCCGCGTCCAGCAACTTCTGAGCCTGTGCCTTGACGTCGAACTTGGGATGGTCGATCTGGTCGATCTCCACACCTTTTCCGGAGAGGAAGATGCGCACTTCATCGCCCGCCTCCCGGCTGTAGAGGGCAAGGCGCAGGGCGTTGAAAACAGTCTCCGGATCGGAGTGGGTAATGATCATGCCAAGCTTCATCTGGCGCTCTCCTTGTTTCTTGGCGTTTCCGACCAAGAGGTGATTCTACCGGAGTCAAGTCAGTCGGCTGCGTCCTGTCGTTATCGTTCTCATCCCTCCGCACCACACGCACCGACGGCAACGACGTTCAGAGTGGAGTTGCGCACGGTACCAACATGTAGGATGGTGATTCCAGTCGTACGAGTCACCGCTGAGCCACTCCGCCCGACCGACCCGGCGCCCAGAAAGGAACCTACTGACGACATGAAGACGAACGATCAACTCTTTGCCGAGCGCGAGAAGCGCTTCAACGACGTCGTCGCCCTTCGCAAGCCCGACCGGGTGCCGGTGATCCCGCTCGTCACCCACTACTTCCCCACCAGGATCAAGGGCATCTCGCACAAAGAGGCCGGGTACGACTGCGCCCTCCGCCATCGGGCCGTGAAAGAGGCCACGCTGGAGTTCGGCTGGGACATGTGCCCTACGAGCGGGGTGTTCTCATCGCGGGCGTTCGATGCTCTGGGCATCACCCAGACCCGGTGGCCGGGCGGCACTTTGGCGGATGATGCCCCGTTCCAGTTCGTAGAGGGCGAGTACGTCCTTGAAGATGAGTACGACCAGTTCCTCGCCGATCCCGACGGCTTCACTCTCACCACGATATTCCCCCGCATAGCGGGCAATCTGAGCGCCCTCGGTCAGCTCCCCTTCCCCTTGTACTGGCTCTCGAGCTCCTACAGCCTCACCCGCCAAGGAGCGGCCCTGGCGGGACTGCCCGAGATGCGCCGGGCCCTCGAATCGCTGCTCAAGGTGGCCGACGTGTTCGAGGAGGAGAGCGCCATCATGCGCGCCCACGTGCAAGACATGGCCGACCTGGGATACCCGCTGGTGAACGGCTCCGGCGTCATCCCGGCCTTTGATACCGTCTCCGACTTCTTCCGAGGGCTGAAAGGGAGCAGTCTGGACATCTACCGCAATCCGGACAAGCTCAAGCGGGCCACCGACCTCATGCAGCCGGCCTGCATCGGCATGTGCATGGCCGCAGCCAAGGCGACCGGTAACCCCCGGGTCTTCATCCCCATGCACCGGGGCGCCGACGGGTTCATGAGCGAGGCCGCCTTCGAGGAGTTCTACTGGCCCAGCTTCAAGGAGCTCGTGGAGACCCTGGTGGATGCCGGGCTCACCCCCATCCCACTGTTCGAGGGCAACTACACCTCCCGGCTGAAGTACCTGGCCGAGCTCCCGCCCGGCAAGATAGCCGCCCACTTCGACCACGTAGATCGCAAGAAGTTCAAGGAGATCTGCGGCGACGTGATGTGCTTCTGGGGCAACGTGCCGTCGTCGCTCATGTGCACCGGAACGCCCCAAGAAGTCAAGGACGACGTCAAGCAGCTCATCGATCTCTTCGGCGACAGCGGGGCGCTCATCATCGAGTCGACTCAGGGCATCCCCGACGAGGCGCGGCCCGAGAACGTCATGGCGCTGCGCGAGGCCGTTGACGAGTACGGGGTGTTCTAGCCCGGTGTCGTTCACTGAGAACAGCCGGAACCTCTTGCGAGCTCTACTCCTGCTAGGCGCGCTCGCCGCGTGTCTGTTCTCTGCCACGCTGCTGGCCGGCTGTTCGCCAGAGGTCACACCCGCGGTGAGCAGCGACACCACGGCAAGCAGCATCCCCGTCGGGAGCAGCATCCCCGCGACTGCTCTCCCCCAGCCTGTCACCTCCCGCTGGCCTCCCGGCGTGGAGTCCGTCGTGCTGAGCGCAGAGACCGGTCTCTACGTCGTTGACGCCCAAGGCGTGCGATGGTCACAGCAGAAGGAGGCCGCGGAACAGTCGTTGACCACGGCCACCGTGCACGGGCGGCCTATCGTTTCCGGGCTGGATGGACTGGCTGTGAGCGGCAACCACCAGTTCGTCGCGTACGTCGAGGACGGCAAGGAGATCGTCGTCTGCTCCCTCGCGGATGGAAGCATCGTTCAGCGGGCGGCGGTGCAGAGCGGCGGGCACACTACCCTGAGGGCCATCTCCCCCGACGGGATCTTGGCCGCGCTGGTGACGGTCGATCCCGAGCTGGAAGCCGAGAAGCTGGGCGACGGGGTGCCATGGGCGGTGACGGTCGTCGACCTAAGTTCTGGCACTGCGACGGTCGAGGACACGCTGGCCGATTTCGTGCACCGGCGGATGGAAGCGGGAGGACGCTGTGGGTTGGTCACCTTGAGCTGGCTACCGGAGTACAAGCTACTGGTCGGTGTGAGCGGAGACCCGTACGAGACCTATTTCTACGATCCGATCGCCGATCGGCTGGTGCTCGTTCCAGAGATCGAATACGTCTGGAGATCTACACCCGAGGGCTTGGTGCTCGGGGCGAGGGCAGCGGAACCCGGTCAGGCGGCGATCTGGAACGGCAGGGATGGATCCTCGGAGATGGTTACGCTCGACTCTGAATGGCCTCATGTCGGGCGCGGAAGCCTCAATGCCGACGGCACGGCGTTCGTGCTGTGGGTCGCGAAGTCGGATGAATCTGAGGCCGAGCACGGCTGGCAGGTGTTCCGCCGGACGGGCTCCGAGTGGCGGCCGGCCGGTCCTGTCGCCGAGGTGGACTGGATGCATCAGCCGCCCACCCTGCTCAGCGGCGACGGCAGCCGGGCCTGGACCGTCGTGTACCAGAGCACTGCCGACAACGAGACGGTGCTCCTCTCCCACGACTTCACCACCGGGGCCTGGGAGGAGTGGTTCCGCTCGGAGGATATGCAGGTAGACTGGGAACCGTTCTCCTTCGTCGACATCGCTCTCGGAGACTGACGACCATGGACACCTTTCGCGGCAAGACCGTTCTGCTCACCGGCGCCGGGGGCGGCATCGGCAGATGCATGGCGTTGTTGCTGGCCGATGAGAAGGCCGACCTCGCGCTCGTGGATATGAACGCGGAAGCGTTGCGTGAGACGCAGTCCGGGTGCCGGGCCAGGGGAGCCAGAGCCACAGCCTACCACTGCAACATGGGGTCCCAGGCCGACATCGAGAACATGCTCGCCCAGGTGTCGGACGATCTCGGCCCCGTGGACATCCTCATCAACAGCGCCGGCACCGTCGCGGGCAAGTACGTCCACGAGTATGAGTACGACGACCTCAAGCAGACCATGCTGGTGAACTACGTCGGCGGCGCCTACCTCACCAGGCTCGTCCTGCCCGCCATGATGAGCCGCAACGAGGGGCACATCGTGAACATGGCCTCGGTCATAGGGCTCGTGGCTATGCCGCGCATGGGAGAGTATGTGGCGTCGAAGTTCGCCATTGTGGGCTTCACCGAGACCATCCGCATGGAGCTCAAGAAGGCCGACCTCACGGGCGTCAAGACGCTCTGCGTGTGCACCACAGGCGTCGACACCGGCCTCTTCCCCGGCTACAAGGCCCCTCGTCTCACGCCGCTCTTGAAGCCCGAGGTCGTGGCCCGGGAAGTGCTAAAGGCCGTCAAGAAAGGCAGGTCGCACCTGGAGATGCCGCTCATCGCCAAGATGATCCCCGCCATCAAGCTGCTGCCCGTTGCCCTCCAGGACGCCATCCTCACCAAGACCGGGTTCACCAGCAGCATGGATGGGTTCAAGAGGCGGGGATAGAGCGGGTCCTCACCGTCGCCCTCATGAAGGGAGGCCCCAGCGACTTCACCCGGTCAGTGCACAGGATAGGTCGCTATGTAGTAGAGACCGTAGACCAGCATCACGGTGCCAAAGAAGATCAAGACACTACGGGCTCCGGCCCGCTTGAAACGCTGAGCTATGCCGCCGAAGAACAGAACCGATACCAGGATGACGGTGTTGAACACGTAGTCGTCGCTCTGCTGATTCGCAGCTTTCCCCTTGTCCAGCAGGTCGTTGGCCTCCCGTTCGAGCCGATCGGCCTCCAGCTGGCTGGCGACTTGATACTGGGGCAACGCGAAGGGGGTGCTAAGAGCGTTGGGAGCGGTCTTTGGCCGCAGAAGAAGCCACGTTTCGAAGGCGACCCTGAACTCCTCGCGAAACCGGTCTTCGTAGAAATCGGCGAGCGACTGATCATCGCGGGCGTAGGCGTCTAACCAACTGTTGAAGAGAGACACATCCACAAGGGTCTCGGTGTTTGCTCGGGCCGCTCCCGCCGGGCATCTGTTTTGCTCCTCGTCGCTTCTGGGCTCACCATCGTGATGGGGCCATCCTTTCCCGGCGGTCGCCAGCTCGATCGGTCGGCCCTTGTCCTGTCATCATCATGCACTAATAGGGCCTCAAGTTGAAGTGACCGGATGAGCCCATAACGTCTTGACGCTATGACGTCAAGAGAGAATACTGGTGCTATGACTCATGCATTGAGAAGAAGCACCGTATACCTGGATCCGGAGCTGCATCGGGCGCTCAGGCTCAAAGCCGCGGAAACCGACCGCTCGATCTCCGAACTGGTCAACGACGCGCTAAGGTCCGCCCTGGCCGAGGATGCCGACGATCTGCAGGCGTTCGACGAGCGTGCTTCAGAGCCCGACCTTCTGTTCGAGACCGTGGTGAAGGCTCTGAAGGCGGATGGGAAGATATAGGGTCTTCATCAAGCCCTCCGCCGTCCGCGAAATCGAGGGTATCGCCGACAAGAAGCAGCGGCAACAGATCGTCGCGAAGATCGAAGCCCTGAGTGAAGATCCCCGCCCGCCTGGCTGCGAGAAGCTCACCGGCCGCGAGCAATACCGTGTGCGACAAGGAGCTTATCGCATCGTCTACGGCATCGAGGACGACCGCCTCGTGGTGTACGTGGTCAAGGTGGGTCACTGAAGCAGCGTCTACCGATAAGTGCCGTCGTTTGAGGGATGAACGTGGGCGCTCCAGGGGTGAACCGAGGCCGCCCGCTTCTTCGTCGTCACACTCGAATCCGGATAAGTGAAGAAATCGCCCCTCTCAGACGTTTCCCCTATGGAGTAGGTTGGAGGAGAAGCCTGGAAGCCAGCGGACGCGGCAGGTCGAAGCCATAGAAAATCTGACCCTACGTCCCCTGTCGCGGTGAAAGTCTGAGTCGGCACTGATCGCCTGATACAAGCAGGCCAAGCTCTCGTATGAGATCAAAGGTAGCGCTTTCACCCACGCGGTCACCTACAGCCAACTCGGTTCGGCCTCGGCCATAGATACGCCGGACCCGGCTCACACTCCAACCACGGACAGCCCTCTCGAGCTCGACGGGAAGTGACCGAAATCGTCACGAGGCGCGGGCAGACCGCCGACGGGACTTGGAAGCGGCATGGCTCGCGCGTGGTGACATCTGCTGCAACAGCAGATGTCACCACGCGCAGAAATCAAAGGCTAGGGCGTCGCAGTGAGTTCACGACCCGTTCAGATGCATACCTTGGGACCGTCCAAGCCCCATGCCTTGAACATGTCTTGATAGAACTGGGGCTGCGGGAAGTCGGGCTGCATGCTGAGGGCAAACTGCCGGAACTTGGGACCCCTCGTATTGTACGTGTTGAAAGACTCCATAAATGCCGGTAGCACCTGCGCTGGGATCGTCACGATCATCTCGTGTGGCTCCGCACCGGCACGCTCGTAATCGCCTGGGTCGGGCACAACGAGGGTGCTTATCCCATCCAGGAAAGGATTCGTCACGGAGTACACGCATGAGCCGATGGGGTCGATGACGCCGACGAAGTGTCTGCCTCCCGCAGATTTGTAGATCATGCTCAGATGCCGCAGTTGGTGCGCGTCGACGTACATCATGAGGAGGTCGGGAGTGAAGGTCGCGTTCTTGAGCGGCGCGACCACGATCCCCGGGTACTTGCCCACCGGTAGGCGCCTGTCGTAAGTGGAGTCGCCGGTGTTCCCACCCGGACCCCCGAGTTCCTCCTCATCTATTAGCCCGTAGGAGATCAGCGGCTGGAAACACCAGTGGTCTTCCTTGAACATGGCAACAGTCTGGCCCTGGCGGCGCGCCAGCGCGAAGACCTGGCACATGCCGTAGTGCTCGTTCTTGTCCTTCTTGGGCCTGAAGGCTCCCTCGGGGATCTCCGCCTCGCTCTTCAGCAGCTTTATGCCGATGGGATAGGTCTTCATATACAGGTGGGACTCGAGGTCGAGTCCGAGCTGGTTGTACTCGGTCAGGGTGACCGGGGGCGGAGCCGCGGTCGTAGTCGTGGTGGTCGCCTGCGGAGTGGTCGTGGTGGTTGCCGCGCTGCCCGGCCATGCTGAAGCCTCGGGAGCCAACAGACCACTCAAGCCCACACCTAGACCAACCGCTGCCCCCGCTGCTCCGGCCGCCTTCAGGAATTCACGCCGGCTCATGCCGCCGCTGGTCACGACTTCCTGTTCCTTGTCTTGCTCCGACATGTTCGCCTCCTCGATTCGGTCAAGGCTTCGCGTACGACGGCGCGAACTGGGGAGGATCGCGGGAGTGCCTCCCCTGCGAATGGTGGGCGGCTTGTTCCTGGCGGTGGTTCATCCCGTCATCCCTCGGACTGGACGGCTGATCCCTTTGCCTGACTCTATGCATGTTCCTCAGCTTCAAGGATGTAGTCAAGCTTTGTGGCGAGCGCCTGACGCACTTCTGCGGCAGTAGCCGGCGGAGACTGGATGACTGACGCCCCCCGGCGTTGCCGCCGGGGGGCGTCAGGACTCTACGGCACGATGAGTGGCAACTGCGCCTCGCGCGTCACTCAGCCGGCGCCTTGCTCAAGGCCTGCTCGAACGCTGCCGGATCCGTGTACACCGTCGCGCCGGGATAGGCGACCTTCAAGTCCAGAAGACCGAGATTCTCGGGCGTACCGGGCAGTTTCTCGTAGATGTCGAAGTGGAGCGTGCGGTTCTCACCCTCGTTCATGATCCGCCACTCGAGCGGTCGGCCGGTCTCAGCGTCGACCAAGTAGACGTTCTCGGTTCCCTCGCCCTCTTGGGCAGGGCGTCTTTCGACTATACGCACGGCATCGCGGCCGCCGACCTGCTCTTGGCCGTCCTCTTGCGCCAGGCCTGAGGTGAGCAGATCGCGGATCATCTTCTCGTAAGACTCGCCTGCGACCTTCGGCTCAGCAAGGCCGGCGACGGTCTCATCCTGCATCTCCAAGATGCTGTTGGTCCGAGCGTCGTACACCTGATGGAGGCCGGAGCCATCCATGGCCACCTCCTGTAGCCTGCCACCGCCGCTCTCCGTCATCCCGCGGTACTTCCAGGGCTCCTCGCTGTACGACCAGTTCTCCTGCACGAAGGTGCTGCCGTCGGTCTCAACGCCGGTGATCTTGATGTGCAGCACTTCTCCGTCGGCTATCGTGACCGCCGCCAGCGCTTTGTCGATGGTCAGGGGGCCGTTGCTCCCAAAGACCCCGCTCAGGCTGAGCACAGCCAAGACGATCACCGCCAGCGCACCCACGGCGCCGACGCGCAGCACAAGGGATCGCGATCGCCGCGAGCTTGTCCGCCTGTCTCGTGTGATCTCGCTCATCAGATACTCCTTCTGCCGAGGCAGGAGAGCATCCGGGAAGGCCCGTTGCTCCGGAGGCTGATGGTCGTTCATGAATGACCTCCTGCTCACTTACGTTTTCAGGACGCCGGGCGCCGACTGCCCGGCAGGGTCGAGAAGTCCGCGTAGCCGCCTCTTTGCGCGGGAGAGGCGGGATGCGACCGTGCCTACCGGTAGACACAGCGCATCCGCGGCTTCTTCATAGGTGAGCTCCATCCAGACACAGAGGACCACGAGATCCTGCTCTCGCCTGGGAAGACGGCCAAGGATGCCGAGCAATTCCTGCATCCTTTGCTCCTCGGCCAGCCTCTCCACCACGTCCTCATGCGGGCTCCATGACTCCGAGGGGACGGGCATGCGCTCGAGCGCCGCCCGGTGCCTCCGTTCCGTGCGCCTGCGATTGCGCAGCACGTTGGTGGCGACGCCGAGCAGCAAGGGAAGGGCGGATTCGCGTTCCAGCGAGATGTCAGTCCGCTTGCGCCACAACTCCAGGAAGACGATGGAGGTGAGATCCTGGGCAGTCGCCCAGTTGCCGCAACGCCGGAAGAGGTAGTTGTACACCGAGGTGGCGTGCCGTTCGAAGAGTTCGCCGAACGCTGCCGCCTGCCCCTCGAGGGCTCGTTCCCATAGTCTGCGGTCTGAATAGGTGCTCACGTAGAGGTAGTGTCCGTTCCTCGGGAAATCCTTCCCAGCACGATGGCCCCGTTCGGGCACACGGCCGCGCACTTCCCGCACCCGCGGCACTCTTCCGGGCGGATGACCTTCACGTGCTTGTGAAAGAGGAACCCGACCACGCCGAGGACGCCATTCCGACAGACCTCCACGCAGTCCCCGCAGGCTTCGCAAAGACTGGGGTCGACCGCGACGTAGCCGGTCGACCACCGCGGGTGATGTTCGCGTGGGACGCGCTGCACCACCGGGCTGCGTTCTTCACCGTCCCGTCTGCTACCCGTGGCTCCCATTCGCGCGGAGTCGGCCTCAGCGGAGGCCATCGAGGAAAGACCGCAGCTTGTTCAGAGCTGTCGCTGCGTTGACCATCTCCTCGGTGCTGAGCGCCGACGACAACGACAGTTCGAATTCGTGGCTGTATTGGAGCAGCTCGTCCATGAGCTTCCGCCCTTTCGGGGATAGTCTGATGCAGGTTCGGCGGCCGTCGTCGGGATCGGCACGCCGGCGGACGAGGCGTTCGCTCTCGAGTTCCTGCACTTGGCGCGTCACCGCCGCGGCATTCACACCAAGCAGCCGGGCGAGCTCCATGATGCCGACATCAGCGTCGGCGTCGGCCAGAAGACGCATCAGGGCGAACCGCGATGACTTCATCCCGGTCCTTCGGGTCATCTCGGCTGCGAGCGCCTGGTAGGTACAGACAATCTCCTGGATGAGGTGTGGCTCGCCACCTTCGTGGTCCAACCCGTCCCGGCCGGCTTCTCTTGAGTGGTTCATGTGTGCCAGGATAGCTCATTTCATTGACTATATCAATGATATTATCAACTACATCGAGGCACTTGGAGCTGGGAACGGGTCCGCGGGCCAAGGCGTCAGAATGTGCGGCCGACGAGGGGTGACGAGAGGTGGGTACGGATGAGACACAGGTTTCACTGTTCGGCGTTGTTTGTCGTCTGCATGTCGTTACTGGTCAGCCTCGTTCTTGCCGGCTGCGGTGGGACTGAATCGCCGAGCCTCGACACTCAGGCGACTGCGAACCCTGCAGTCACCACTGAGAGCACCGATCATCAGACCGCCGCTGCCCTTGCATCCACCGAGACCCGCCTCGTGCCCCCTCCGGAGGCAGAAGCTCAGATCCCCGCGCTGGTCACCGGCAACACCGCCTTCGCCGTCGAGCTTCTTAAAGCAGCCAGAGGCGCCGACACCGCTTCGGGGAAGAACCTGGTCCTCTCGCCGTACAGTCTCTCCCTCGCCCTTGCTATGACCTACGCGGGCGCTCGGGGCGAGACCGAGACCCAGATGGCAGAGGCATTACACTTCGCGTTGCCCCAGGAGCAGCTCCACGAGACCTTCAACGCCCTCGACCGCGACGTAATGGCTTCAGACGCGGAGAAGATCCTGACTGCTACCTCTGGCTGGGTCTTTCCCACCGTCCTGGGCGAGGGGGCCATCGTCCCTATCCGCCCGGAGTATCTCGACCTCCTTGCTTGGAACTACGGGGCCGAGCTCTACCGAGCCCCGGGCGATACTGAAGAAGCTCGACAGCTGATAAACGCCTGGACGGCGCAGAAGACCGAGGGTCTCATCCCCCAGGTGCTTCCCCCCGGATCGCTCCCCGGAGAGTGGACCGCCCTGGTCCTTGCCGGCGTCATGTACTTGAAGGCACCCTGGACCTACACCTTCCCCGCTGAGAACACCAAGCCCGCCCCCTTCTATCTGGAGGATGGCACGACGGTGGAAGTACCTGTGATGACCCACGACATGGACTACGGCTACGCTGAGAACACTGTCTGGGCGGCGGTAGAGCTTCCGTGCCTGGGCAACGCGGGACGCATGTCCCGGGGCGACATCTCCGCGGTCTTCCTTCTGCCCAAACAGGGATCGCTGGATGAAGCGGTAGCCACCACCACCGCCGAGGATCTTCAGGCCTTGTTGGCGGACATGCCCCGCGAACACGTAGCCGTCCATCTGCCTCGGTTCAAGTTCGAGAGCGATACGAAGCTGAAGGAGCCCTTGAAGTCATTGGGCATGATCAACCTATTCAAGGGAGCCGATCTGAGCGGCGCCTACGAGCCGGGTGACAGCACTGCGGGAGATGCCTCCTCGGGCGTCTGCGTCGACGAGGTCTATCAGGGCTGCATCATCGGGGTGGACGAGGGCGGGATCGAGGCCGCTGCCGCCTCCATGGTCGTGCAGGTGGCCGGTATCGGACCGGGGGAGATAACCTTTGACCGGCCGTTCCTCTTCCTGATCCGTCACGTGCCCACCGGGACAATCCTTTTTCTGGGGCAGGTGATGAATCCCATGCAGGAGTCTTCCTGAGAGCGCAATCCGACACATCGCGAAAAGCGGCGGATGCGGCATCATTCGCGTCATCGGTATGCAGTCGCCGCAACCCGTGTCAAGAAAAAGGTACCCTCCAGACGTCTCCATACTAGAGAGGGAGGCAAAGACACGACGGAGGTGTCCCTACGGCGGGTGCAAATGGAAGCTTCGATAGCTTCGTCCAGGAGCACTGCACGAGACTGGTACAGAGCCTGGTCCTCGTGTCCCGAGACCCAGAACTGGCCTGGGATGCGGCCCAGGACGCGTTCCTCAAGCTCTACCTGCGCTGGGATACCGTAGGCGACCTGCGAGACCCGGTCGCTTGGCTCTATCGCGTCGCGCTCAACCGGTGCAGCGACTATCGCCGGATCGTCACCCGTGCTGCACGATTGACGGAACGCCTGAACAGCACCGGCACGGGGATGTGGATCGAGCCCCGACTGGCCCACACCGAGCTGGCTCTCACCTTCGGCGCTCTCCCCCGTCGCCAACGCACCGCCGCCACCCTCTACTACCTGGCGGATATGTCCACCGAGGAAGTCGCCCGGGTCATGGGCGTTTCCCGGGGCACGGTCGACCGCCATCTCTACCGAGCCCGTGAAGCACTTCGATCAAGTATGGAGGCCGAATCATGAACAGGCCAACGAGCGACCCTGAGCTGAGGGACGCGATCCGCGAGCTCGCGCCCGGAGTCGTTACCAGTACCTTCCGCCAAGAGCTGGAAGAAAGATGCGCAAAGAAGAAGCCGGACCGGCGGCGCAGTCGGCGTCTTCGCCTGGTGGCCATCGGCGCGGCCGTTGTCGTGGTGCTGGCGGGTGTGTCCACCGGGCTGGTCATTGGACTCGGCTACCTACGTGGTCCACAATCGGTCCTCGTTCTCACCGATGACAGCATGGGCCCGGGGGCCGCGGCCCAGGGCTCATCGAGTCCTCTTGAGTCCCCGGCCACTACCCTCACGGGGGCAAAAGCCGAGCTGTGGGCAGAGATCCAACGCGTCCGTCAGGGCGTGGCCTCCGGGGAATTGACCCCCGACTGGCCGCAAAGGGAGGCAACGCAGGGCGCCCTTCCTTCAGACCCCATGCTATTTCTGGACCGGCTCGAGGAGTCGCTTTTCGGGCCCGATCTCACCGTGTACCTGCGCGATAGCGCGGAAGATGCCCTCCCTCTGCGAACCGAGCTCTCGGCCATGTCGGGCGTGGCGAACGTGGAGTTCGTCAGCAAAGACGAGGCGCTGCAAGAGCTCAAGGAGATCTTCGCGGACAATCCCGAGATCCTCTCCAGCCTCACGTCCAACCCCCTGCCCGCCAGCCTCGAAGTCTGGCTGACCGACTACACGCAGGCCGGGTGGTTCGCGGATCAGTTCCGCGGCCGTCCCGAGGTCGAAGAGGTGCTCGTGCCGACGGAGGCTCTGCCCCATGACATGGACTACGCCTACTGGATCGCGACCTTGCGGGGATACTCGCACCCTAGTGACGAGCCTTCACAGCCGCCCGGCCTGGAGACAACAAGGACGACCTACGGAGTGGCTCCCACCATGGATGATCCCCCGCTCTCGTCGACGACGACGATCATAGGCGTGGGCCCGTTCCTCAGCTGGGGCGAGGAGGCCGTTCTCGAAGGGCGGACGATCAAGGTCGAGCAACCGGTCGAGGCACCTGACAGACCGGCCGAGTTGTTACCTGACGAAACAGCGGCCTACAGCCTAGTGACGATCACCAACACCGGTAGTGAGCCGCTCACCTGCGCGGCTGGGGAATTCTGCCTGATGGGAAAGAGCAGCGGCGGTACGGGGAGAGACTTCAGTTCTGAGAAGACGCTGGCTGGACACGAGGTCTTGGACCATCTCGTGACGCTTCAGCCCGGAGAGTCGGTAACGGCCGCAGTGCGCTTCTTCCTGAAGCAAGGCGACCACCCGGTCAAGATGCTGTTGGGAAAAAGGGACGCGACGGGAATGATTTATCACTCGTCGAGCGAATGGCTGGCCTTATGGCAGTGAGCTACAGATAATCGCGGCTTCGGGGATCTTCGGCGGCTCCAACCCGACGGTCGGCGTTGACAGGCGGTGAACCGCTTCTGACATACGGGGCATTGGCGCCCGGAAGTTCGATCACAGCGGCGGTGCGCTTCTACGAATCCTGTTCGCTATACTCGCTCATAGCCGAGAAAGTGCAGGTGACACCGTGAACGACACGGACGCGATGATCAGCCGTATCAAGGAGCACGGGGAAGAGATCCGGACGGAATATGGCGTGGCCCGTCTCGGAGTGTTCGGATCGCGATTGCGGGGCGAAGCGCGCGGCGACAGCGACCTCGACGTGCTCGTCGAGTTTGCTCATCCGACCTTCCGCAACTACATGGGACTTAAACGGTTTCTGGAACACCTGATCGGAGTGCCGGTCGACCTTGTGAGCGTCGCTGCGCTGAAGCCGCTCCTCAAGGAACACATCCTGCGTGAGGTCCAGTATGTCGCGTGACATCCGGGTCTACCTGCTCGACATCCTCGAGCGGTGTGAACGGATCACGCGGTACGTGGAGGGACTCGATGAAGAACGCTGGTCGTGTGACCAGCGCACCCAGGATGCCGTCCTGCGAAACCTTGAGGTGATCGGCGAAGCGGTGAAGAGGCTGCCGGGCGATCTGCGTGAACAGACGCCGGAGATCCCGTGGCAGGACATAGCTGGATTGCGGGACATCCTGATCCATGAGTACGAAGGAGTTGACTTCGCGATCGTCTGGGACATCGCTGCGAACGAAGTGCCGGCGCTCCATCACGCGGTCGCCGAACTCCTAGAATAGTCAATACGTCGGCGCAATCGGCAACTGGGCAGGTCCCTGGAAGCGCTTCATGACGAACGATGAGGCAGACGGCACCCGTCTGCCTTGATCAGTAAAATCGTGATCGACGCCACAGATCAAGAAGACCAACCGACGCTCCTGGGTCAGCACGTTCGTCATCCTGGCTGTTGATCGGAACGCAAAAGAGGCGGACCCCGCGCTTCTGCTACGGAGCCGCGGCGCAAGCCAGGCCCGGCTGCAAAGGTCTAGCTACAGTCTACTTCCGCATCCGCCACAGAATGTTGCACCAGACTCGACGGCCGACCCGCAATGCCGGCAGAAGCCGGAGGAAGCCGGAGGGGTGACGGCAGGTGCAACGGTGTCCGCAGTTGCTCCTTCGCGGGACTTCCTTCGCGACCTTCCCAGCAGGTAGATGACTGCACCGATAGCCGCGACCACCACGATCGCCGGCACGATGATCAGAGCCAGCAGGCCGGGGCTCATCTTCGTTTCTCTCGCCTCTGGGAAGACGGCGGACCCTTCACCGATGCCAACCAGTCGCTCCCTCTCCTCTGGGCTAAAGGGCTGCATGTCCTCTACGCCGTATCCGGCCACCGTGTCGTTCCAGTCCTGCTGAGTCATGGTCAGGACCGGGTCGAACACTCCAGCCCACGCGATCACGACCTGGCCATCGGTGAGGCTCACAACCTCCCCTGTGAGGGTGCTCGTGACATCCACGTGCCCCTCGTTGACCGAGGCCACTACGACCTCCACCACAGGGTCGTAGAAGATGAGGACGTCCGAACCTCGGATGCCGCAGATGGTGTTCCCCGTCCTGATCGAGAGGGCGGCCTCTCCACGCCATCCCTGAAAGATGGCTCTGACGGCGCCCTTGATGAGGTTGATAGCCGAGGACGTATCCAGGCCCGAGCCCGCGCCCGGCGCCCTGAAATCCGTGAAGGATGCTTCGCTGTTGACGGAGATGTTAAGAACGGTCGGGCCGGTGTCCCGCCGGTCGTCGCGATCAGCCATCTCCACACGGACCCGCCCCTTGTCCGAGGTCCGGATAGTGTCTCCGATCCGGATCATCTGGTGGACCGTTCCCACGGCCTCGGGTTTGAGATACCGGTCTCGAGTTCCACGGACCGGCTCCCCACGATGGTCGAACACCTCGAAGTCGCCTGTGGCGGCGATGATCACGCCGATGTAGCCATCGGGCAGGGTGCTGACTTTCTCCACCTCCGCCTTCTTCCGCTCGAACTCCTCGTCGGTGAAGGTACGGGGCGGCGGTTGGCCGGCATCGCTTGGGCCGGACGTTGATGTGCTCGAGGTGGCTGTTCCCGGCCGGCCGGCAATGGGGCCGCCCACGTGAGGGATGTTTCCGGTGACCATGGGGCAGGTCACGTAGTCGCCGATGGTGGCCGCGGGGACACCGTTCACGAGGATGCGCGAGTCGCCGGTTACGACGGTGCCTCCGTGCGAGGTGCCGTCACCCACCCTTGCCACGGGCTTGCCGTCGAGCAGCACAGTGGAGTCTCCCTCGGTGAGCGTCGCCGGCGGGCCGACACAGGCGACCTCGTCCCCCACGGTCGCGACCGCGTCACGGGCCCATTCGGGGAGGTCCGCGCGACTGATCCGGAGCACCCCTCCCGGCGGAGAGACCAGGTGGATGACGCCGTCGATCTCGATCACCCCGTGCTCGGGTGCGGCGGCCCGTGCCTCGTACTTCCACTTGACCACGCAGGCCGGAGCGTTCCACCACTGGGCGTAGATCTCCAGGGTCGACCCCGCTTGACCGGCGGGGGGCGGCCTGAGCAGCCAGGTCATGGAAGAGACGGTGCTGGGGACCTCGGCCCAGGGGGAGTACCAGAGGGTGTTGTCCGCAAGCGGTGTCTCAGACCCGATGGCCACAGAGGGAGAGATGTAGCGGAAGCCCACAGAAGGGTTGCCCTTCTTGACGCTGCCCGAGTGGGAGAAGTCCATACGCAAGGGATAGGTCTCCCCGGGGACAAGTACGGCCGGAGGAGCATCGAAGCTGGAACGGAAGGTGATGTGATACCACTCCTCGCCAGAGTCCACCGAGCGGTCGTCTACGGAGAAGCTCGTCTCGGTGACCGTATATAGATGGTACTTACCCTCGTAGCGAGGCTCCGAGTAGTAGCCGGGGGTGGACCCCCCTCCGTAGAACTCAAGACCGTGTCCGTCGGGGTTGACGATGGTCTCGGTGAGCACCCACCTGCTCTCTTGGGCGGAGGCGGGCGGGGCCGGCAGTAGTAGGACGAAGACGAGCAGGATGAGAAGGAGAGACACGGCGGCAAGGAGGCCTGATCCCTGGGACCAAGGACCGCCCGGGGCAGCGTGTCTGACGAACAGCTCGAGCCGGTGCTTTCCCGTCATGCTGGGGCGTCTCCTTGCTCAGGTGCGCCCCAGGGTACTACACGACCATGCCTGCGCGCTACGGATACGGAACGGGCTCAACGGCCTCGCGTTCACCGCCGGCGAGCCCGACGTGGTGACCGCGATCGTGGCGCTCGCGTCCGGGCGCTCAATAGGAAGTCACCCAATCGAGGACAGCTCGCAACGAGGATGGAGGTCGAAGAACCTCCGCATTCGGTCCGACATGTTGATGACGAAGCTAGACTTTCTTCCCACATCCGGGGCAGTACTGCGAACCTGGGGGCAGGCCGGCACCGCACTGAGGGCAGAAGCCGGGGACAGATGACGGCGGAGTGGCCGAGAGCGCCGACGGCACGTGCTTTCCAGCCCTCGATCTCCCCAGCAGATACAGGAACGCGCCGATACCCGCCGCAGCCGCGACTGCCAGTACGATGATCAGAGCGAGGATACCGCCGGACAGGCCTTGAGACGTTGCCTGACCGGCCGTCACCGGTTCAGCCTCCCCGCCAGCGCCGGACCCACCATCGCCGCCTGTCTCGCCGCCTGTCTCGCCGCCTGTCTCGCCGCCCGAGCCGGGCTCACCGTCGCCGCCCGCCTCCCTGCCCGAGGGGACTGTGGTCTCCCTGCCGGCCGGGCCGGTGGTGGTACTGCTTTCATCTGGTGGGAGCGTGGTCGGTGTCTCCGCCACCAGCGCCTCGTCACTGCGCCAGATATCGAGGCCCAGCTCGAGGTCGTGGCTCACGTAAAGGCAGTGGCCGTCGAACACATGCAGACCCGGCCCGTAGTGGTAGAAGCTCCTGGGCGGTTCGTGGAAGATCATCGTCCACTCTTGTCCGTCCGTAGACTGCCAGAGTTGGCTACCTGCCCGGTAGTCGACGGCCTGGAGATACAGCTTGCCTCCATGCACCGAGATATCGCCCAGGAAGCTGGTGTTCCTGCCGAAGCCGTCTTCGCCCACCTGGGTCCAATCGCTGCCATCGTCGGACGCCCACACCTGGAATCCCTGGGGTGCGAAGCGCTCCGTGGAGCTGCCGGGCACGAAAAGGCGCGGCTCCTCATTCTGGGTGGACAGGTAGATGCGTCCCTTGAACTCCACCGGATCTGCCCCGTAGTTCCTGTGCTCACCGGCCCCGAAACCATCCTCGACCACCTGCTCCCAATCGGTGCCGTCGCTCGAACGGAAGAGATCGAAGCCGGCTGCATAGTTCAGGTGACCACCCACTACGTAGAGCTGATCCTCGTAGACCTCCCAAGGGTGTAGATAATGACGCTGGGCGAGCCCAAGACCCTTGTCGGCGACCTGCTCCCATTCCAAGCCGTCGGCCGTCCTCCAGATCTCACCCCCGGTCGTCGCATTCGTGACGCCCGCATAGAGTTTGCCTCCCAGGAGGGGGCCCGGATCCTCCGGACGATTGGTTCTGACTACTCCGATATTGCCGGGAACACACAGTCCATCGACCTGGACCTGTCGAAACGAGCTGCCGTCCTCCGAGACCCAGATCTGGACGCCGGTGTCGGGGTTCTGCACGGCCAGGACGAGCCGCCCGTCGAGCACCATGGGGACAGCGGCGCGGTTCTTCGGATCACCGAAGCCTCTCTCACCCAGCATCTCGAATTCTGTGCCGTCCGAGGTGACCCACACCTCCATCCCCTGGCCACCAACGTTCATGGAGAGTGCGTATAGCTGATCCCGGAAGACCACCAGGTCGAACATGATGTTCGTGCGATCGCCCAGCCCGGCGGTGCCGATCTGCTCCCAGGTGATGCCGTCGGCGGTCCGCCAGATGTCGCTTCCCTGTTTGTCGCTCCCCGCGATGAGCTTGCCCGCCTCGCTGGCCATGGTGCTGACGTAGTAGTAGCCCCGAAACTCGGTGCTGAAGGTCACATGCGAGTTGCCCGGGTCGGTGAAGCCGCCGGTAACAACACGAGTCCAGCCCTCGGTCATCGACGGAAGAGGAGCTATCGCAGCTGTCTCCGCGAGGGCCGGAGCCGACAGGAGCAAGAGGAGAGCCACTGCCGCCGCCATCACCACAGCGGCCCGGCGAAGGAGAGGGCGAACACCGACTGTGCGCGTGGGCCGGCACGCATCAACCGCGCAGCTCATAACGCCTCCTACTGCCCGAATGCGCTCGCATACTCATAGTAGGCTACGCGACCAGCTCGGGGCAAATGAGTCGCCGAAACAGGCGGCGTTAGACCCGCCGGTCCTTGGCGCCTCGTGTGTATCTGGCCACCTTGGGTCGCTACCGCGCCGGATCTGACCGTTATCGCACCCACCACCACTCCCGCGGCTACCACCAGACCGACCGCGCCCAGGATGGTCCTGAGAGCTCCGGAGCCGACTGAAGGCCATCCTCGAGCGTCACTCCCTTTGGGTGTAGGCTACGTGCGTGTCGTGATCCGTACCTCGCTTGAGCCCGACGTAGACGTCCCAGCGTATCCCGCTGCTCTCGACGGTGAACTGTCTATCCCCGACCCAAGCCAGATCGGCCTTCTGATCGACGATGCTCCACCCGGCCGCAGGAAGCGCGGCCTCGAGCTCGGGGATCACGTCGGTGAAGTGACGACCCGTCACATACGCGGAGTAGAATGCCTCGTAGCCCTCGAGGTGGGATTGGTCCACGACTTCCACGGTGCCGGCTGGGAGTGGCATCCCCTCGGGAAAGCCGGGGGGCAGCACCACATCATCTCCCGACGGGCCCACGTCCCCCGATGCCCCTCCAGTGGTTGTGGCGCTGCCGTTGTCGGTGGTCGAACCGCTGCCGCCGGTCGTGGTCTCCGCGCCGCCGGCCGAGCCACCACCCGTTGCCGAGTGGTCGCCCGTGGCCGAATCTCCGCTCGCGACCGTGCCCGTCTGAGCGTCAGAATCCTCGCCACCGATGACCCCCGCCCCATACAAGGCTCCCACCACCACTCCCGCGGCCACCACCAGGCCGACCACGCCCAGGATGGTCCAGCGTCCCCGCTGAGACGGTTTTTGGGCTACGGCGTAGGCCGGGGGCGGCGCGGCGGCGGCGGCGTCGCTGGGATGCGGCGCCGTCTTCGATGGGAAGGGGAGCGGCGGTGGCGGGGACGGCGGTGGCAACGGCGGGGCAGCCGCGGGCGGGACGTCCGGGAACAGGCCCTCTACCTCCCGGGCCGGCACCCAACCCGACATCTGGGCCTGCCACACGAGATCATCGGGGCCCAGGCGCCCCTCCCGACCCCAGGACACCAGGTCGTCCCACCGGTAGGGTCCGTAGCTCTCGCCCTCGCGCCCTACGTGCCAACCGTCGGTCTGCTTGTCGTCCATCTAGGCCCCTCCTTCAAGGTGCTGGGATGAGCGTACGGGTGCCCGGCAGGACTGGTCCGGCGAGAGTGTTCGGGATGACGTCGTACTCGGTGACATGACGCTGAGGCGGAGGCGCAACCCTCGGGTATCTCCTCGGCGGCATGTTCCACTCGCCGGGGCGCCGGTGGCCTTTCCATACCCTCCCCTCTTGTGAGGTCACCCGGGGCCTAACCGTTGGCGTGCACGGACCGCGGGCTTCTCATGTTCTGATTGTAGCGCCGAAAGG
>Ga0209509_1001277_pt1 | contig 19409 bp, 20 predicted proteins | sample BioC13SIPDNA_FD_185743 | JGI IMG/M metagenome (GOLD analysis project Ga0209509, IMG submission 185743) | Anaerobic biogas reactor microbial communites from Washington, USA - Biogas_R1_A C13 SIP DNA (SPAdes) (version 2) | ecosystem: Engineered > Bioreactor > Anaerobic > Unclassified | place...
ACTTTAAAATGAGAAATGAAATATTTTTACCGGGCTAATTTGCAAAATTACTCCTAATGGCTCAATATGAGGTGGTTTTAATTTGAGAATTATGGCAGGATTAATGTGAGAATTCACACCATAACACATCGCGCCATGATAGAAGCCCTTTTTACCACAGTCACCAACGTTAACTTTGACAACGAAATAGTATGCCGCCAGGTTGAAGCGGTCCGTAACGCGAAAAATATTTTACTGGCCCAGGGCGGAAATACTGGTGTCAATACCGATGATTATGATGTTGAAAAGCTTTGGAATGATAATGAGGACATTCGTTCTCTGAAATCTCTGCTCCTATTTGGTCTGCGCGGTATGGCAGCCTATGCCTATCATGCGCTGATCCTGGGGTATACCAATGAGGATGTTAATAATTTCTTCTATAAGGGCATGTTTGCTATCGGTAAGGACTGGGGTATGGACGAACTACTGCCCCTGGTAATGGAAACCGGCACAGTCAACCTTAAATGCATGGAGCTGCTGGATCAAGCAAATACAGAAACTTACGGAACACCCGTGCCCACAACTGTACCCCTTACCATTGAGAAAGGTCCTTTTATTGTGGTAACCGGCCATGATCTGTATGATTTATATCAGCTGTTGGAGCAAACCAGCGGTAAAGGTATTAATATTTATACAAATGGCGAGATGCTTCCCGCCCATGCATATCCGAAACTGAAGGCTTATCCCCATCTTAAAGGAAACTTTGGCACAGCATGGTATAACCAACAGAAGGAACTTGACAGCATTCCCGCACCTGTTCTCTACACAACCAACTGCCTGATGCCGGTAAAAGACAGCTACCGTGATCGCGTCTTCACCACCGGGGTGGTAGCTTATTCTGGAATGGTGCACATAGACGAAGCTAAAGACTTCACACCGGTCATTGAAAAGGCACTGGAACTGGGAGGTTATACCGAGGAACACAGAATGACCGGTATTAACGGAGGAACACAGGTCACAACCGGCTTTGGGCATGGTACTGTACTGTCGGTTGCAGATACGGTGATCGATGCCGTTAAAGCTGGAGCCATTAAGCACTTCTTCCTGGTCGGCGGCTGTGACGGTGCCAAATCTGGTCGTAACTATTACACCGAGTTTGTTCGCCAGACACCTCAGGACAGTGTGATTCTGACGCTAGCCTGCGGCAAATACCGCTTCAATGATTTGGATTTGGGAGAAATCGGCGGACTACCTCGTATCATGGATATGGGTCAGTGCAACGATGCCTACAGTGCGATTCGTGTCGCGGTAGCACTTGCTGATGCTTTTGGATGCGGTGTGAATGAACTGCCCCTCACCATGGTTCTCTCCTGGTATGAACAGAAGGCTGTCACCATCTTACTGACACTGCTGTCTTTGGGTATCAAAAACATCTACCTGGGGCCAACACTTCCGGCCTTTGTTTCTCCTAACGTCCTGAATTATTTAGTGGACAACTTCAACATTTCCCCGATTTCGACACCTGATGAAGATCTGAAGAAAATCCTGGGATAATCTATGCAGCAGGGACTGTCTCAAGATAGCGCATTTTGAGACAATCCCTTTCAGGATCATTAGACATTATTCGACCGAAAGCAGATTCAGCCAAATTCTAAGACGTTGGCAGCCCACCGCCATTATCGAGTACGACGAGCAACTGGTCAGGCGGTTGATTGAAAAGGTCACCGTCTACGAGGATAAATTCATCGTAGAATTCAAGTCTGGGGTGACGATGGATGTGAACAAATAAGACTGAAAATGAGCAAGGCACTCTACGAAATTACAGTGCAGAGTGCCTTTGCTTTACTTTTATTATACTAACTGCCCCGGCAGCTTCTTTTTTTCTTTCAGTGTATTGCAATCCAGCATCCCTGTCATATCCATATACATGGCGCAGTTCGTAAGGCTCAATAACCTCTATCGCAACAACCTTGCCACCCTTTATATAAAATGTTATATCCCTTATTTCATTAGTCTCAGATGTAAAAGGCTGCCATAAATATGCGTAGTCAAAGTCATAGTTTTCGTCAAGCTCCGTTAAATTACCTTCATCATATCCTATAATACTTATTGCAGATAAACCTGTCTCTGATAAGGCCTCATCCTTATCGATATAATACAAATCATCTGTGTATGCATATAAAAGTTCTTTCTCGGCACTGCCTACAGCAACATTTTTATTTGTCCTCACGCCTTCAATATCTGACCAAAGATAAGATATGTATTCCACATTATCAGGCTCGTAATAATGGGTGCCAATCATTAAATCTCCTTTTTTAAAGGTGTACCAATATCTTTTATGCATATGAGGCACCATGCCGTCGCCATCATAAAGATATTCTTTTAAAGCGTGCATTTCATTATGATGTTTTTCAAGCAGAAAAAGGGTATCACTGATTGGACTGGCTTTGTCGGAAAATACAAGAGAAAAATCGCCGGTAATTCTACCGTCATATCTTTCCGAAAAACGAAATTCATAAAGATAATTTATACCTTCAGGTACATTTTCGGGGACAGTAGGACTATCATTTACTATTTCCTCATCTAAAACGATAATTTTATCAGGTAAGGTGGGTCTGCTACATGCGATAAACTGGTATAAAAGCATAATAACCAAGGCACTGATAAGTACATTTCTAAAACTGTTTTTCATTAATTACCCTCCTTAAAAATAACTTATTAAAACAAATTGCTTTCCTATAACAGCGCCGCAATCTAAAAAGAATATGAAATAATTTGCTTGTAACTTACAGGTCTTTATTCTCAAAATAGCGCACGGCCAGGAGCAAGATAATAATAATATAGATTAGTGTGTAGACAAGCATCCAAACGCTGGGAGTGGATGCTGCCCCAAAAGGTCCAATATCCGCAAACATTCCCCCACCCGCCAGGCCTCCAACCCGGCTGATAGCCATCCGGTAAACAGCATCAGTGGGAAGCAACAAGCTGCACGCGATGCAGGAGTTTAACAGAGCAGCATTGTTCCCCATCATAGTTGCAAACTGTTCTATAAAACCAGCAATAATAGCTACAGAAAAAAGCATAAAGCCGGTAATGCCTGCAGCCAGGGTACTGTAACAGGCTGATACCAGGTGGGTAAGGCTCAACAGTGCCATAGGTATTAGCAGGAACAGAACTATAGCGATGCCAAGGCTTAGCGGTTCCAGGTTCAGCCTAAAATAATAGGCCGCCACAATAGAAATGGACAGCAGCAGTATAATGCTGTAAAGTGCAGAGACCAGATTATAAGCCAGGAATTTGCCTGTAAGTATGGTCCGCCGTCTCAAAGGGCGGGATGCGAGACCGAGAATGGTTCCGCTCTCAATGTCCCGGGACAGGCTGCCTGCTCCCATAAGTATCGCCAGGGTGCCGATCAGAAATGTAGACATATACCAGCCCAGACATATCAACTGATTACCTACAATAAACCTGTATTGCTCTCCAATCATGTTATTGTCGTTAGCCAAATTATATATACCAATCCCATATACAATGAGGAAAATAGCGGTGAGTACCACACCCAGGTGCAGGATACGTTTATTCACTATTTCTTTCAATGTCAGCCCTATAATGTATCTCATTACTACTACCCCCATCAAGCCTTCATGAGATTCATAAAAACATCCTCCAGGCCTTTTTCCACCGCATCAACCCGGTAGACCCGAGCTCCTCTGTCGACAAGCTGCTTGACTATTATTGCGATTTCATCACGGCTTTCTACCTGCAAAGTCACAGCCTGGGCATGAGAGTCTATTAATTTACCCTCCTGCTGCCATTCATGTAAAGACCTGAGGTCGATTTCATCCGCTTCCACCTTAATCTCACGGCTTTCCTGCATAAATTCCTCTATTCTGCCAGCGGCAATCAATCGGCCCTTTTTAATAAAACCTAATTGGCTACAGGTCATCTCCACTTCACTTAACAAGTGGCTATTCAAGAATATGGTGGTTCCTTCATCATTCAGGCGGCGAATAATATCCCTTACTTCGCGTCTTCCCACCGGGTCCAAAGCTGAGGTAGGCTCATCGAGAAAAAGCAGCACGGGCCGGTGTACCACCGCTGCCGCTAGAGCTAATCGCTGTTGCATACCTTTCGAATAGCCCTGGATTTTGTCCTTACTTCTGTCTTTTAACCCGACCAGTTCCAGGGCATCCTGAACAGCTCTCTTTTCCTCGCGGGCAGCAACACCGTAGAGTCTGGCATTAAGACGCAGGAAATCGAGGGCTGTCAACCATTCATAGAGTCGAAACAGCTCAGGCAAATATCCGGTATCCCGTCGGCTGTCAACCTCACTAACTGCCCTGCCTTTGATATAAACCTGTCCCGAACTGGGTCGCACCAATCCCAAAAATATTTTTACCAGGGTACTCTTTCCGGCTCCATTAGGGCCCAAAAGCCCAAATACCTGCCCCTCCTCCAGGGAGAGGCAGATATCAGAACAGGCAGAGATATGACCGTAATCTTTATTAACATTTTGTGCTTGCAGCAACATATTTCTTACCTCAGCGAATTGGCCAGATCCAGCAGGTTAACATTTCCTTGTGACAAATCCTCCAGGATGAAGAGTATTCCGTTATCTTGCCATATCAAACAACGGCTGGAGGGATCTCCCATAAGGACTCCGCTTGCTCCGTTAACCCTCACTTTCTTAGCATTTCGGTCGCCTGGAATGACCAGGCTGTGTTCCCAATCGATTGAGACCAACTGTTGTTTTACATTATCCGGCCAGATAGGCAGGGATAGCATGGCATCGATTACTTCCTTTACATCCACTCCGGCCGGTACTTCCACCTGTGGTGCCGGTCCCTGCATAAGCCTGTAATCCTGGCATTGGGTGGAAAGCATTTCTCCCATCTTCACTGTAAAGCTCTGCCCCTGCAGTTCTTTTGGCAGCAGGCAGGTCCCTCCCATACTGGTCAGCAACTGGTTAAGGTTCTTGACATCCGGGCTAAACTGCATGGCCGGGCAGTTTTCCACTGTGAATTCAGCCTGGTCGTTGTTCAATTCCTGTGGCAGGCGGGGTGTAAAAGTCAGTTTATTGAACTGTTCGGGAGTAATTTTTTCAAACTCATATTCACCAATAGTAAGCATTTTACCAAAATTATCGATATCAATTTTCCCATTGCCTTGAGTAATAGCATTTTCAATCTCGTTGATATCCTGGGGACTTAAAACCAGGGTATCCACCTTTTCTGCTCTGAATACCTGCAGCCAGTTGGCAGCAGTCATACGCAAGGACGGCACCGACACTACCAGTCCCAGTGCTACAAGCAGCACTGCAGCTACAGCCATCTTCCTTATCTTCATAAAATCAATTCCTTTCCTTCTGAACTTCAGACCCCTTTTAACAGCATCCCATACCCGGGATTCTCCGCTTACCTCAAGCTGAGCCGCTTCTTTCCGGAGCGTCCCCAGCTTGTCAGCAATTAAACCCAGCTCTTTCTCCAGTTCCTGCAGGCAGCGGGCACACTGCGGACAGGAGGCCAGATGAGCTTCTATCTCCTGCATCTCCTGGGCTGCCAGTTCCTTATCCAAATATAGTAAGAGTCTTCCCTCGTCCCGGCATTTCATGGTCCCGGCCCGCCTCCTTTCCCTGGTATTCATACTTGAACTTCTTCATGGCCCGGGCCAGCATAGTCCCTACCGAACCAATAGATACTTCCATTACATCTGCCATTTCCGCATAAGACATTCCAGACATTTTCATCTTGAGCAGCATCTGCCCAGAAGAGACAACGATTGCGGAGGTACGATATATTTTAGGAATGATTGGAGGGAACTTGAACGAAGCAATTCAGAAACTTAAACGTTTTACATACCCTATTTGAAATTTTGTCCGGCAAGAGCTGCAGCCGTTTCGTTTACTATTAAGATCGCTGCATTTGTTTCCTCAACATAAAAAAAGCAGGGCATCTTCGTTAGAAAATACTCCCGCTGACTTTTTTCTTTCAGTTTTCTATATTTACCATACCATAAAATGCCAAACCCAAGGAAGTTGTCCCGCGTCATGGAGGAATAATTTGCACTTGGTGTATTGGAAAATGTCCAAATGGAATCCCGCACATAACCCGTTGTCTGACAGTACAGCGTAATATCATCCAACAGCTTTCGCTTTTCCTGTTTTCCCATCGGCTTAATGGTAGAATTGGTAAGGATGAAATCTATGAACGGATATATTGCAACAACTTTTATATCAAATTGCGATATTCTCTTCTTCCATCTACAATGGCATATATAATTACCAACTTATCTGCCTCATTTATCTTGTAAAAAACAAGATGTCTTTCAACAATCACTACTCTATACCCTTGCTTTTTCAAAATCGTATATCGAGGAACACTTCCCGACTCTGGAAACTCCTGAAGACGATTAATTGCTGTTTCAATCTTGTCTAAATATCCAAGTGCAATATCAATATCACCAGAATCATCGGCAATATAAAAAATGATTTCACGGAGCTGTTCCTCCGCTTTATCCGTTCGTAAAATTTTATACTTCATCCATTCTTCCTTTCCAGTAAAGATGCACGAAGATCATCGAACGAATCCTGCATTGGTGCCAATCTCCCATTTTTCACATCATCTTCTGCCTCTGCAAGCGTTCTAAGTAGTTCCAGTTCCGATTTCATCTGATAGTAATCCTGTAGACCAAGAACTGCTGTATCACCTCGTCCATTTACTGTAATAATAACAGCATTTCTTGATTCTTTGCACAGCTTGGAGATTTCACTATAATGATTTCTTAAATCTGCCGATGGTCTGATTGCTGCTTCCATAGTATCACCTCATTCCAATAACTTTTAAAAATCATATTTTGATATACTATAGTCATATAATATCACAATATGACTATGCTATTAAATTGTTATTCTTGCTCCTACAACTTAACTACGACTGTAGGTTTCTCCCCCAGTACCATTCTCCCTGCCCACTCATTTGCCTCCTCAAAGGTTTTGAATTTATAGACGCCCCCTGGAATAAAAGTGTTATTCTGCCTTAAAGACCATATTAAATCCAAATAGTCATCCCATTCAAGAGAAAAAATATCCACTACAGGGGGTTTGCGTTTACCAACTATTTTTTGGCTGTTCCAGTCCTGCATTAATAATACCTAAGTTCAGTATAGTTTCCCTGTATAAGTAAACGGCGTAAGCGTCGAAAACTTCACACGTATAAAAAACTTAGCATAGTTCCAGTATTCGGGCACTATCATAAAGCAAATCAATAAGATGTACACAGCCCTGACCGGCACCGAGCAGCCGGGCCAGCTCTTTTTTAGGCTTTCCCGCCAGCGTATGCCCGATAATATTGGCCAGTTGCCCTGTCGACTCCCGGCAAACCCCATCAGGTACCCGGGGCATATCCGCCCAGGCCTGGCTGATCGTCATATCCTGATCCAGCTCCAGGCAAGCTGTCATATGGTGGAATGAGTCTATTATGCTGCCATTTATCCGGTAAGTCCCATTATCCTCCCGGAAAAGCTGCTGGTTTTTGCAGCGGTCAAAAAGCCTTGTCTCCCGGCTGAACGCTCCGATAAAATCACCCCAGGATACCTTGACCCTTTCCAGATTGCTGTAATAGCGGCAGGAACCAAGATAAAATTCTTCCCAGGCCCGGGTATATTGAGCCGCATCATTATAACCCCTCTCCCGGTAGAGGAATGACTCGGCCTGTACCACTGCTATCACCGTATCATTGACCAGGGAGCACTCCAGTTCATCCTCGACACTACGCAGGGCCTGCCGCAGTTCCGGCCCGCTGCCCAGGTAAGCCTTCACCCCTTTTAGAGCCTGGAGCTCTTCCCGGCTATCCGCCATCATCCCCGGTCGCCCCAGGCGCAGCAGCCAGGCTTCCTCTATATCCAGGCTCTCTGCCTCTATCCGCAGCACTATTTCCCGTTCCACCCGTGTATCCAGGTAAGTGGTCCTGGCTATTATGTACTTTTCATCCAAGCGCTCCGCAAAACTGTGCCAAAAACGCTGAAAAAGAAATTCCACCCCATCATCCCTCCTTTGGAAACTTATGGTCTATTCTATCACAAACCTAAATAATTTCTCCTCTTCAACAGGACAAGGGCAGCAGGACAAGGGGACGTTTCGTTTGTCTCATGAGCAGGACAAGGGCAGCAGGACAAGGGGACGTTTCGTTTGTCTCATGAGCAGGACAAGGGGACGTTTCGTTTGTCTCATGAGTATTACTAACAGCTATGGCAAGTGCCGTACCCCTATTAAACCCATGAAATCCTCTTCGCTGATAAAGGGGAAGTATTGTTTCAGCCTGTTCCCTGCCAGGCAGCGGCTTATGGCCTCCCGGCGGTAGGGCCGGCCGGAAAGGGAGCGGCAAAGCTCATCAATATCCCCCGGGGAGAAGAAATCTCCAAAAATACGGGCTTCTTTGATCACTCCCTCTTGCACTTCCAGGTAAATATCGACTTTCCCCCAATCAAAACGGCGACTGCGCTTTATATTATAGGCCGGGGAATGGCCATAATTCCATTCCCAGCTGCAGTATTTCTCCAATCGAAGTTTTTCCACCGCCCGTATATCATCCGGCTTTAGTTCATATTCTCCATCCAGTCCGTAGTATTCCCCCACCATTTCCCGGAGCAAGTCCTTGAATTGCTGAAGGCTGAAAGGAACAGTCAAGTGCTCCACAATATTACTCACCCGGCTCCTCACCGATTTAACCCCGTGGGAGCTGATTTTATCCTCAGCTACCGCCAGAGCCTGTTCCATGTTCTCCAGATTGACCTCAAAGAGAAGGGTTCCATGGTGTAAAACCCGCTCCCGCTGGCGAAATTGGGCATTGCCGGAGAATTTCCTGCCGTCGATGGTCAAATCGTTGCGCCCGGTAAAAGAAGCAGTAATACCCATTCGTTCCAGAGCTTTTATCACCGGCACGGTATAGCGGGCAAAATCCAGTTCCCGCTCCGCTTGCTCCAGTATAAAAGTAAAGTTAAGGTTGCCCAGGTCATGGTAGACCGCTCCACCACCGGAAAGGCGGCGTACCACGGCAATACCTTTTTCCCGAGTAAATTCCATATTTATCTCTTCCCGGGTATTCTGGTTGCGCCCCACCACCACTACCGGGATATCCTGCCAGAGCATAAAAAGCGGCCCCAGATCCTGCCGCTGCATAAACAGGTATTCTTCCAGGGCCAGGTTGAAATAGGGATCGCAGGAATCGTTCTTCACATAAAGCACGAACAAATCTCTCTCCTTAAGTAAAATTAAGCCTGGCTTGTATCATTTATTACCTATATTTGGCTAAAAACTGTGCCGGTGTGAGTATTTCCGGTTTCTCAATGTCGACATCAGCAAAATCTTTATCACCTGTAATGAAAACATCCACATCTTCAATAATAGCGGTGTATAATATAGGATAGTCTTTTTTATCCCGGATTTTGAACAAATCTGGCACTGTTTTTGTTGGTGTATATACCATTTCGTATGGGAACTTGCTTAAAAAACGGTCTACCGCTTCTTCCTTGTTTTTAAACTTTCTATTAACCACTTCCACTAGTTCATTAATCACAAATGAAGATAAAACCAACTTATGTTTTTCGATTATGAGCTTCATCACTTCATCCATCCGGGCATTAGGGAATAAGATGACAGAAACCAGGATATTGGTATCAATCATTATTCGCATGATTTTCTTCCCAAATCTCTTTTCTTACTTCCTTAACCAAATTCACCACATCCTGTTCATCTTTCAAGCCCAGCCTTTCCGCCTCGCCCTTAAACGCATCCTGAACTTCACGCAATGCTAGCATAGCTGCATTCTCCATGATTATCTTTCCATTTTCCTCAACAAAAACAACCTTGTCTCCATCTTTGATTTTTAACTTTTTTCGGATTTCAATAGGGATGGTAATTTGCCCTCTTACAGTAACTTTTGCCAGTTCCATATTCTCAACTCCTTGATTGCATTGAAAATAAGTTTTTTCTTATATGATATGTCTTCTTTGACAAATTATCAATTCCACTGTTGCTTCTATTGCGAAAAGTTATTAATATTCATTAGCTTACAAAAAGGTGTTTTTTAGTGGAATCGCTGTTTCAAATAATCGGGTAGGAGGCTACCCATTAATTGAGTAGCCGACCTCCCACACCACCGTACGTACCGTTCGGTATACGGCGGTTCCAAAGTTTACACACTACTTCGCAGAGTAGCATTCCATCAAACTGAGGTATCCGGCACGTTTGAACCTCTCGTTGGATAGGGCTATTAATAAGATTGGACTATGGGCGGTACGCCAGTAGCCTTTTCTTGTATTCGCCCACATCCATGCCCGTTCTTCCTTAATTCCCAGGTGTTTGAGATTTTCAGAACGTGTACGGACTTTCTTCCATCGTTTCCATGTAACCATCCGAATGCGACTTCTTATCCACTCATCCAATCCCTGTATGAGGTTCTTTGCATCTACCAGTTTGAAGTAATTCATCCATCCTCGAACCACTTGGTTCAATCGGATTTTCCTTGACTCAATCCCCATCCCGTTACTACGTCCTGTGACTTCCCGGATTTTTTCCTTAAATTTTTGGACGCTCTTGGGATGTATCCTGAGCCTCCCTTCTCCTTTATGGATGTAGAAACCATAACCCAGAAATTTGACCTTGTTCACGTGTGCTACCTGTGTTTTATCCCGATTCACCCTCAAGAATAATTTCTCTTCGATGTATGGGAGGATGTGGTTTAGCGTACGATTGGCCGCTTTCTTGCTTTTGCAGAAAATCATCATATCATCTGCATAGCGTACAAAGCGGTGTCCGCGCCTTTCCAGTTCATGGTCACATTCATTCAGCATGATGTTTCCCAGCAGTGGACTCAGGGGTCCGCCTTGCGGCACTCCTTCGGGGCTGTCTTCAAACATTCCGCCTACCATAACTCCCGCTCGCAGGAATTTGTGAATCAGCGCAATGACTCGTCCATCTTTTATCGTTTCCGATAGTATCTGAATGAGTTTGCTCTGGTTGACCGTGTCAAAGTACTTTTCCAAATCCATATCGACTACGTATCTGTAGCCATCTGTAATGTTGGTCTGGCATCTTTTAAGTGCATCATGTGCACTCCTTTTCGGTCGGAATCCAAAGCTATTGTTTGAAAACTGTTTCTCAAAGATTAGGCTCAAGACTTGGCAAATCGCTTGTTGGATTAGCCTGTCCACGACAGTTGGTATCCCCAGCTTTCTGGTCTTCCCGTTCTCTTTGGGTATTTCTACCCTGCGTACGGGTTTAGGACGGTATTTGCCGTCCCGGAGGGATTGCACAAGTTCGTTCTTGTTTTCTTTCAGGAAGGGTAGAAGTTCATCTACCTGCATTCCGTCAATTCCACCCGCACCTTTGTTTCTCTTTACCTGCTTGTAGGCACGATTCAGATTATCTCTGCTTAGAATTTGCTCCAGCAATCCTTCCGTCTGCTCGTTTGTGTTGGTGCTGTCGGTTTCAGTCATCTTCGGTGACGCGCACGCTTCTGCATACTCTCTCTGTTCCGCAGATACCCTTTGCAGATAGCCTTCTTCTCGAAGTTGTCTGTGTTTTAAGTTGTCACTTTCAGTAACTTTCGTTGACCCACACCTCCTATGGTTCAGCCCTTCCTTCGGCATCGCGCTGCCTCCGTACTATGGCCTCTGCTGACTTCTCACGATAAATCTTGTTTCAACCGGGCTTCTTACTCTGTTTCCACCCGTCCGTGAGACCTCCCCGGGTAAGAACGCAGTCTTTCCTTCCATCTATCTGCCACATCTACACCGTAAGCTTCCGGATAGTTTCGGGCTTCAGTTTGTTGCGCAACCTTACCCAGCTTACGATGCCTGATGTGATTTCTGTTCGTCAGACCAGAAGTTTGCCTCCGGCTTCCTTCGGATTCCACCTCACGATGGACACCCTTGCCCTTGGCTATGTGCTTGGCACTATCAACCCGCACTAGGGACTTTCACCCATTAGACTGCGCCCATGCCGGGCGCACGCAAAATACTCCCTGACAAACCTGGATTTGCAGGGAGTTTTAAATAATATTTATTTGCGGGGTGGTTTCAGGTGGATAGCCCGTCCCTGTACATCCAGGAGGGCTTCGTAGAGGGTTTCTCCCAGGGTAGGATGGGGATGAACCATATGCAGGGCCTCTTCGACTTTCATACCCAAATTAACCAGCAGGCTGGCCTCCAGAATCAAATCACTGGCATGAGGTCCTATAATATGTACGCCCAGCACAGTATCGTCCGGGCTGCAGATTACCTTGATAAGTCCCTCGCTTTCCCCCATAGCCACAGCCTTGCCATTGGCCGCAAACTGGAATTTACCGATTTTGCAATCAATACCCCGGGGGGCCGCTTCTTCCTGGGTCAGGCCCACCGCCGCTATCTCCGGGAAAGTAAAAATACAGTGCGGAATCGCCTCGTAGTTTAATCGGCTATCCATCCCCGCCATCCTCTCCACCGCTACCCGACCTTCTTCCGAGGCAACGTGGGCCAGCATGGGAGGACCGATTACATCTCCTATGGCATAAATCCCTCCTACACTGCTCTCGTAATCCTGATTAACTTTAATGAAGCCCTGCTCCGTCTCCACTCCCAGTTTCTCCAAATTGAGACCGGCAGTTACCGGGGAGCGGCCTACCGCCAGCAGTACCAGATCAGCTTCATATTGCACATTTCCCTTCTTGTCGCTGGCAGTGATCAGCAGGTGATCATCCTGCGTATTAATGCTTTCGACTTTTGCTCCCGTCTTTATCTCTATCCCCTGCCGTTTAAAGAGAACACTCATCCGCCGCGCTATTTCCTGATCCAGGAAAGCCAGGGCGCGAGGAAGGGATTCCAATACCGTCACCTGGCTGCCAAAGGCCTGGAAGATGCAGGCGAATTCCATGCCGATGACTCCCCCTCCGATGATGAGGAGGCGGCCTGGTATTGCGCTTCTTTCCAGCAATTCTTCACAGGTTAAAACCCCGGGCAAAGCAGCTCCCGGTAAAGCAGCGGGACGAATGCTCTCTGAACCGGTGGCAATAAGCAGGCGCTCGGCTCTTATACTTTCCTCCCCGACCCTGACCCGGCCAGGTTCTTCCACTACGGCCTCACCTCTGATTACTTCCACTCCATGGGCTTGCAGGAGATCGGCCACTCCACCGGCCATCTGCTCCACCACCGCATCTTTGCGGGCGCGGGTTCCGGCCATATCCAAACGAGCCGGCTCCGCATCCAGCTGTATGCAGAATTCGTCCAGTCTCTGCAGGCTGCGCATTATTTCGGCATGGCGGTAATATGTCTTGGTGGGGATGCAACCCCGGTTCAGGCAGGTTCCGCCCAGCTTATCCTTTTCCACCAGGGCTACCTTCATTCCCAGTTGACGGGCGCGAATAGCAGCCACATATCCCCCGGGACCGCCCCCTATTACCAGCAAATCATTCATTTCTTTTAGTATTTCCTTTCTGATTTTACGGCAAAAAGTTATTATTATTTATTGGCTTGTATAAATATACCGCTCAGCTCCCTTAATAGCGACCGCAGGGAGCATCAGTTGTGCCCGACAGGGCGCTTCGCATGGGCAACACCTGCGGCTTGTCTCGCGGCTCAAGGGGTACCGCGCTAATCTCCCGTCCATGGGCGATAGCGCTCTCGCGACGTCCTGTCGCTCGCCCCCTTTCGCCTGCTCGCCTTCGCCGGTGCAACCTTAATAGTGACATCCGAAAGATGGAACATCAGGAGTACCCGAAGGGTGCAGGGTGCAGGGTGTTTTATCCATGCTTCGCCAACGCTCGCTTTGTATATTTATGCAACCCTTATGCAACAAAAGGTTTTTTGCAGCGGAGTCCTTTCTCGAATGCTCAAGTTCGGACAGGGGCTATTCAGCTCCCAATCCCGGCCAGCGCAGTATCGGCTGACGGGCAGCCCGAACCTCATCCACCCGCTTGATTACTGTGCTGTGCGGGGCTTGATGCAAAATATCTGGGTTCTCCCGGGCTTCACGAGCGATCTCCCGCATAGCGGCGATAAATTCATCCAAACGCTCCCGGCTTTCCGTTTCCACCGGCTCAATCATCAAAGCCTCCTTGACAATTAGAGGGAAATAAACGGTGGGAGGATGGAAACCATAATCCATCAAACGCTTGGCTATATCCAGGGTGCTGACCCCGTTTTCCGCCAGTTGTTTTTGCCCACTGGCTACAAATTCATGTTTGCATAAACGGTTGAAGGGTATGTGATAATCCTCCTGTAAATGATGACGGAGGTAATTGGAATTGAGAACGGCCAGCTCGCAGGCTTCCCGCAAACCCGGCCCGCCCAAAGCCATCATATAAGCGTAGGCTTTGACGATAACCCCAAAGTTACCATAAAAGCTTCTCACTTTCCCTATCGATAAGGGGCGGTCATAGTCCAGATAATAGCCCTCTTCTTTCTTTTCCACCAGCGGATGGGGCAGAAAACCGCTCAAAAAATCCTTGACCCCAACCGGCCCAGAGCCCGGTCCTCCACCACCATGGGGAGTGCCAAAGGTTTTGTGCAGGTTGAAATGCAATACATCAAAACCCATATCACCTGGCCGGGCTACCCCTACTATGCCATTAAGGTTGGCCCCGTCATAATAGAGCAATCCGCCATCGGCGTGAACAACTGTGGCTATTTCCTCAATCTCCTTTTCGAACAGGCCCAGGGTATTGGGATTGGTCAGCATCAGGCCAGCTACTTCACTGCTCATACAGGCCTTGAGATCCTGCAGATCCACCAGACCTTCCTCATTGGATTTAACCTCAACTACTTCAAAACCCAGTACATGGGCGGTAGCCGGGTTGGTTCCATGAGCTGAGTCCGGTACCAGTATTTTGGTCCGAGCCAGGTCCTGGCGATGCTGGTGGTAGGCCTTGATTATCATCAGACCAGTCAACTCACCGTGAGCACCAGCGGCCGGCTGTAGGGTAAAGCGATCCATGCCCCCTATTTCACAGCATAGTTTTTCCGCCCGGTAAAGCAATTCCAGGGCACCTTGCACACTTTCCTCCGGCTGGTAAGGATGCAGGTTAGCAAAGCCAGGCAGGCGTGCCGCCCACTCATTGATTTTGGGATTGTATTTCATGGTGCAGGAACCCAAAGGGTAAAAGCCATTGTCTACCCCATAGGCTCGTTGCGATAGTTCCACATAATGGCGAACTACCTCTACTTCGCTCAGTTCAGGCAGCAAAGGAGCTTCAGCCCGCAAGAATTCAGGGTTGATTTCCGCAGCGGGCTCGATTTCCGCTACATCACAGGGCGGAAGGAAAAAACCGCCTCCACCAGCTACACTCCGGGCAAAAATCACTTTGCTCATCTGCATTCACCTCCTATCAAAGCCGCCAGCCGGTCAATCTCGGCCCGGCTTCTCTTTTCCGTAAAGGCCAAAAGCAAAGCGCCGGGCAGTTCATAACCCCCGATAATACCCTGCTCCAACAAGAGCCGGTTAATCCGGGCCGGGTCGTCAAGCTCTACGGCAAATTCATTAAAAAAGGCCTGGGGGTATTTCAAGGATAGGCCATAATTTTCCATCTGCCGCCGGGCATAAATCGCCAGCTGGTGACAGCGGGCCGCTATATCCACCAATCCCTGCCGGCCGACCAGGCTTAAATAAATACTGGCCGCCAGGGCATTCAAAGCTTCATTGGAACAGATATTGGAACTGGCTTGCTCGCGCCGGATATGCTGCTCCCGCGCCTGCAGGGTCAGCACATAGCAGGTCTCTTCATTGCTGTCCACGCTCTGGCCGACCAGACGCCCGGGCATTTTCCGCATATACTTCTTGGAACAGGCCATAAAGCCCAGGTAAGGACCGCCAAAACTCAAAGGATTGCCCAGAGGCTGCCCTTCCCCTACTACAATATCCGCCCCCCATTCCCCCGGCGACTTTAGAAGACCCAGGGAAATAGGATTGACCACCATGATTAAAAGGGATTTGTTGGCGTGAACCGCCTTTTCCCATCCAGCTATTTCCTCTATACAACCGAAGAAATTAGGCTGTTGTATAACCAGACAGGCGCTATCCCGGTCTAATAGAGCCAGGGTAGCTTCCTTATCTATTATGCCCTCCTGTTCCGGTGCCATAATTATCTCCATCTTGCCCGAAATCGCATAGCTTTTTACTACTTCCAGGTATTCCGGATGCAGGGTGGCGGGAAGTATCACTTTTCTCCTCCGGCTGCCTTCGCAGGCCATCTGGCAGGCTTCAGCCAGAGCGCTGGCTCCGTCATAAAGAGAGGCATTGGCTACATCCATGCCGGTCAAGGCGCAGATCATGGTCTGGTATTCGAATATAGCCTGCAGTATGCCCTGGCTTATTTCTGGCTGGTATGGGGTGTAGGCGGTATAGAATTCGGAACGGAGCAAGAGTTGGTCCAGGGCAGCCGGGATGTAGTGGTCATAAGCCCCGGCCCCGAGAAAGCAGGGATAATCATCCAGATTCATGTTCTTGCCGGCTAGTTCCTTAAGATGGCGGTTCAATTCCATTTCCGTAAGGCCCGGACCCAGCTCCAGATCCCGTCCCAGCTTGAGCCTGTCCGGTATATCGGCAAAAAGTTCCGCCTTGTTTTTCATCCCGATACTGAAAAGCATTTCCTCCACTTCAGTAGGAGAGTGGGGGCTATACCTCATTCTATTCTCCCCCCTGCTCTTTCTGGCACAGCTCTTCATAGGCAGCAGCTGAAAGCAGATTATCCAAATCTCCCGGATTATTCATGGCCACAACCACAATGTAATTGGCATAAGGGTCTTCGTTAATCAATTGGGGAGCATCCTCCAGTTCCTCATTAATAGCCACGACAGTGCCGCCTACCGGGCTATAGATAGTTGAAGCGGCTTTTACTGACTCGATAACCCCCAGCTGCCCTCCGGCCTCCAGTTCATCATCCGGCTCCGGCATTTCCACAAAAACTATGTCTCCCAGTTCATGCTGGGCATAGTCGCTAATACCGATCCAGGCCTGGTCTCCTTCTACCCTTACCCATTCGTGGCTTGGAGAATAATACAAATCTGCAGGTATTTTCACTTCTATCCCTCCATAATATTCTTTAATTAGGTATCCCTCTGACAAGGGGATGTTTTCTGTCGGTTTTGCCGGATATAAAGCTGATTCACTACAATAGACTTAAGAACTCCATTCTTTATGAAGCCTGGGTTTTTTTCCGATAAAAAGCCCCGGTAACAATCTGGGCTTTAACTGGTTTATTGCGGATCATAACCTCAACTTCCGCCCCTGGTTGGTAGTATTCCCGATCTACCAGTGCCAGAGCCAGGTTTTTTTCCAGGCTGGGAGCCAGGCCGCCGCTACTTAGCTGGCCAATTACTTTACCCTCCTGGCAGACTTCGTAATGAGAGCGAGGTATACCCCTCTCCAGCATCAATAGCTCCGCCTGCACCCGCGGGGGCTGGCTTTCTTTTTGCCGTAGCAGAGCCTCCCGGCCAATAAAATCACCACAATCAAACTTCACAAAAATACCCAGGCGGGCTTCCAGCGGGCTGATATCAGGTCCCAATTCCTGCCCGTAGAGGGGCAGTTTGGCTTCAAAGCGCAGGCTATCCCTAGCCCCCAGACCAATGGGGGCAATATCCTCCCCACCGGCCGCCAGAATAGCTTCCCAGACATCTATCGCATCCTCCGGAGCCAGGTAGATTTCAAATCCATCCTCGCCGGTATAGCCTGTACGAGAAATAATAGCTATTTTCCCCGCTATTTCCACATTAGCCTGAAACCAATAATATTTAATGCTATGCAACTCTAAATCCGTCAGTTTCTGCAGAATCTGCTCGGCCAAAGGCCCTTGAATCGCCATTTGGGCATAATCATCCGAAAGGTTTTCAATTTCCACGCCGGGAAAAGCATTTTTCTTGATCCACTCAAAATCTTTATCGGTGTTGGCGGCATTCACCACCAAAAGATAATGCTCGGTCGTATACTTGTAAACCAAAAGGTCATCTACTACGCCCCCGTCAGGATAGCACATTATATTATACTGCACCTGTCCCGGCGCTATTTTATTGATATCGTTGCTCAGCAGGTATTGCAGAAAAGCTTCGGCCTTTTCACCACGGACTTCTATTTCCCCCATATGCGATACATCAAAAAGACCCGCCTTCTTCCGCACCATGTGATGTTCTTTAATGATACTCTCGTACTGGATGGGCAATTCCCACCCGCCGAAATCCACCATACGACCATTATACTTCTGGTGCACGGGAAAAAGGGCTGTCCTTTTCAAATTCAATGTTCCAACCTCCTTGTAGTTTCATCATATTAAAGTTTAACTACAAATGAAAACTACAGCAAGTAAAAACATGAATAAAGCAGAAGATAGGTAAAAAAACTGCTGGGCCTGACGATAATATAGCAAAAAATCCGCTTTTTTCATAAAAAAACGGCCTATCTGGATAAGACGTATATGCTAGAATTGCTACTTTTTTTCTCAATTATCCATACCTTTTACTCCAGTAGTTCATAATGCATGGAATCACTATAACTGTTGCCCCAACTGAATCCAGCCGGCTTAAAAGCCTTTTCCCAGAGTATCAAATTAGGGTCATTGGCTTCCTGCTCAGGGTCAACACGGCGAAAATGATTGGCGGCATTGATATCTATGGCAGTGCCACCATTACAAATATCCAAGAGAATCTCTTATTCATAATATCCTCCAAGAACAATTACCTTTGACCGGCCTCATTTGCTAGCAACAACACCTCCTACTCCCAATAATGTATTTTTCTCACTTGTTACATTACAATTGTATTGATAAGTAAGAAATATCGTCAAAGGTAATATAAGCCAGGTTTATTCAGTATAAGCGCCAGTATCCAGTCACCCTTCCACGGTTAATTTTCTCCATGCGGTGAAATGGAATGGAGGCGGAGCAGGTGAAATCTGGTCAAAATGGATATTAGTATATTACAGGGTCTAGGATCAAATATATGATTAAGCCAACACCTAAGTTTTGCTGCTTAATAAGGCGGACATTGACTATTTGAGGCTATGCATATTAAACTAATAGCTAACCAAACATAATACAAAACAGGAAGGCATTTCCGCAAAGGAGGGATTAAGATGGAAATTAAGGAGAAGAAAGAATACCCGCAAGGCAAATTCAAGCTAGATAATTTCATAGACTACCAGACCGCAGCAGTGGTTAGCAAGACCTTAATTAATCGTCCCAGTGGAACCATTACTTTATTTGCTTTTGATGAAGGGCAGGGATTAAGCGAACATACCGCCCCATTTGATGCCGTAGTACAGATTGTCGATGGTGAGGCTGAAATCATTATTTCCGGTGAAAGCCACATTTTAACCAGCGGGGAAACCATTATAATGCCTGCCGGTGAGCCTCATGCCTTAAAAGCCGTAAAGTGCTTTAAAATGCTTTTGACCATGATTAAATCCTAAA
>Ga0209509_1001295_pt1 | contig 19254 bp, 21 predicted proteins | sample BioC13SIPDNA_FD_185743 | JGI IMG/M metagenome (GOLD analysis project Ga0209509, IMG submission 185743) | Anaerobic biogas reactor microbial communites from Washington, USA - Biogas_R1_A C13 SIP DNA (SPAdes) (version 2) | ecosystem: Engineered > Bioreactor > Anaerobic > Unclassified | place...
CCCCCTGAGAGAATCATCATGAGAAAGACCGGGTTTTCCGAAAGGGCCAGGTACCGGCGCTCCATATCCCGGAGGGCCGCCTCCTCCCGTTTCCACCGTGCGGCTTCTTTCTCCAGCCTGATGGTATTCTGGATCAGGAAATTGATCTTATCGGTTCCTTCATTGCCGAGGGGATTATCGAAACTCTCGCTCATCGGGGTTTACCCCTTCCTTCCAGAGATGTTCCATGAAATCACTTCCGCTGCAGCCGGAAATATCCGCCCGTGCATCCCTTGACATCGGTAATGCAGATGAAACCCCTGTTTTTCGTGTGGGCCGTTATGACGGGGATGTCGCTCCGCCTGCAGATTATCTTGATGATCGTCCTCACGCCGCTCCGGCCCCGGCCGTACAGCACCGTGGCTCCATAGCCGTCCTGCCGTATGTTGTCTATCATTTCCTGTGTCTCCGGGGTCCTGTCCATGATCAATTCCAGGAGCACATAGGCGTTCAGGAGCCGCTCTTCCAGCAGGGACCCGATAAAGTTCCCCGACGAGAACCCCGCGCAGTAGACCACCATCTGGAGAAGATTCATTTCCCTTCCGCCCCCGAGGATATGTCCCAGGGCCGTCAGGTATACCATCACTTCCACGAAACCGATGGCGGCGGCGAGGGCTCTCTTCCCCCTTACAAGAAACAGGATCCGGACCGTTCCGCAGCTCACATCCACTATCCTGGCGCAGAAAATGAGAACGAGTCCTACAGGATCCATGAAATCCGTCCGGTGCGAAATGTTTTTTCCATTGAAAGACCTCCTTGCAAAACATCCATATTATCCTACCATAGAGCGAAAAAAGAAAAAGGGTTCCGGTACGGAAAGGATCACGCCATCGTATAATGGAACCGTTTTTTCAAACCTGCGACAGATACTCACCCCCGAGAGGTGTGATGATGCGAAATGGATAAAGACCCGACGATCATGCTTCTTGAAGAACGGGTATCCTTTCTTTCACTGGAAAGGCAGGCGGCCCTCCGCGCCTTTGAAACGGCCCTTGACCTCAATGCTTTCACGGCGTCGCTCACTGGGCTTGATTCGCTCCCGGAAGTCTTCCGTGAGACGGCATCGAAACTGCGGTCCATGGAACGGTTCGGCCCGCTGACCTTCTTTCTGGCAGGAGAAGAGGACGGAGCGCTCTACCCCGCTTTCACCGATCCTTCAGGGGAAGAGAAAATCCTTGAGCGGGAGCTGCTTCCCCTTATCGAGGACCGGACGGTTGCCTGGACCCTCAGAAGAAAAAAACCCATTCTAGTCTCCCGGTCGGATGGACAGGGGAAACTCTTCCTCCATTCGCTGTCTTCGCCCTCGAAGATCCTCGGGCTGTTTCTTGCCGTCCTCGAAAATAAAAACGAAGACTACGAGCCCTCCTTCCCGGATTTTCTTTCCATCGTTCTCACCACTGCGGCGGGGCTGGCGGACAACCTTCTTCTCAGGGCGAGGATCGACGAACTGAACATGAAACTCCAGGAGAAGGTGTACTATCTCGAAAAATCGAGGGAGGAAATTTCCCTCTACCGGGACAACCTCGAACGGGAAGTCGAGATCAGGACCAGGGAACTCGAAAAGGCGAACGAAGAGCTCAGGAAGGAAATCGAAGAACGGATGCGCATGGAGGAGGAAGTGAGGTACAGGGCATACCATGATGCCCTGACGGGGCTCGCCAACAGGGACCTCTTCTCCGCCCGCCTCCAGGAGACCCTCGACAGGAAGGAGCCCGTTGCCGTGCTTTTCATGGACCTGGACGGATTCAAGGGCGTCAATGACACCCTCGGGCACGACGTGGGGGACCGGCTGCTGCAGAAAATTGCCCGGAGGCTGAAGCTGGAGGTGAGCGAAGGCGATACGGTGGCCCGCATGGGAGGGGATGAATTCACCATCGTCGTGCCGTCCCCTTCTTCCCGGGAGTCCGTGGCCGGTCTCGCGGAACGGATCCTCCGGAGTGTGGCGAAAAAGGCGCTCCTTGAAGGAAAGGAAATTTCAGTGACCGCCAGCATCGGGATCAGCCTGTTCCCGGAGGATGGGACCACAGTCCAGGACCTGATGAAACACGCCGATGTCGCGATGTACACCGCCAAGGACCGGGGAAAAAACAGGTTCGCTTTCCTGGACAGACTGCCCTGACGAAAAGAAAGAAACGGGGAAGGCCCGAAGAGCGCCTTCCCCGTTTCTTTTCTCAGCTGCGGGAATTCCTACTTTCCGGTTTCCCCGGCTTTTTCCTCTTTCTTCTCTTTCTTCTCTTCCTTCGTTTCCTTCGTTTCTTCTTTCTTCTCTTCCTTCTTCTCTCCGACGATCTCGACCGTGTACTTTTCTCTCAGCCTGGAAAGCTCGCCCTGGTAAATCTTTGCCTTCCTGTCGTTTTCAAGGGCTTCCCTGAGCTCTTCCTTCACCTCGTCCAGGGGGCGGACCGAGGCATCCTTCTTCTCGACAAGCTTGATCAGGTGGAGGCCGAACTTTGTTTTCACCGGCTCGGCGGTGACCTCTCCGACCTTCATGGCAAACACCGCGTCATTGAATTCCTTCACCATATCCCCTTTGGAGAAGTATCCGAGGTCGCCGCCCTGTTCCTTCGACGCGCAGGTGGAATGCTTCTTCGCCGCATCCTCGAAGGACATTCCCGCTTTCAGGTCTTCCATAACCTTCTGCATTTCCTGGTCGCCGCTCACGAGGATGTGGGAGGCTCTCACGCTCTCGGGAACGGTGAATTGCTCCTTGTTCTTTTCATAGTACTCGGCGATCTCTTCAGGAGTGACCTTCACGTCCTTCATCACCCTGTCGACCGCAAACCTGCGGATAATATCCTTTTTCACGCTTTCCAGCATCTCTGCGAAACCGGGGTCCTTCTCCACCTCGAGTTCTTTTCCGAGGAGCAGGAAGAGCTCCATGTTGACCATTTCCTCCAGGATGGCCCGGTGCCCCATTTCATTGTCGTACATGGAGGCTCTCTGGGGATCGAGCTTGCCCAGGATTTCCCTCACATCCTTCATCCGGATTTCCGTCTCCCCCACCCGGGCCAGGACGGTCTCCGGGTCGACGGGAGCCTTTGCTTCGGAAGCGGGTGTCTTGACCTCGGGAGCCGGATCGCCGGTCTTCGCCGTTTCGGCGCCGGCGGCAAAGGCGAGAAGAAGCAGGACGAGCAGTGCGGAACTAAGAGTACGAAACGTTTTCATAGAAATTCCTCCCTGGATGGTCGCATAGTTAACAGCGTCAAAACTGGAAAAGTGTACCACAAACGGAGGGGAAAAAAACGGCAGAAATGCTGAACCGCACCCCCTCGCGGGGCAATCCGTACGGCGGGGGAAAACGGAAAAAACGAGGTCAGGGGTTGCCCAGTGACCATCCCATAATGGCTATGGCCCCGGCACCTACAATATCAATAACCCCCTTGAGGGTACTGCCGAGCCTGATTCTCCTGAAGCCGAGCAGAACCAGGACGGAGGAGCAGCCGTACAAAATCAGGGGAGCCACGGTGTGGGCGAAAAACATTCTCTATCGTCCTCCTTCGGTTGGACTTCATATTGCCTCCGGCCGGAAGGATTGTCAATACCTGAAGCAGGAAGGGCAAAAAAGGAGGCCCCGCAAAACGAAGGTCTGGGGCGGGCCGTTCGCCTTGCGGGACCCGTGCGTGGGGAAGTTCATCAACCGAACGAAGTGATCTGATTTTGTAGTTGTATTCTCGGTCCTAATATAAAAAAAGCCAAGACTATTGGTCATTCAGGTCATTGTGTTCATATTGTTTACGCTCCGCACTTCAGGGCCTATAATAGATCCAAAGGGGGAGGATGCGTGGTGGAAGTTCAGCTTCCCGTGCGGGTGCTTATCGCAGAGGACGATCCTATGGTGTGCAGTCTTCACGTTCAGGCAGTACGCCAGTTGACGGGTTTCACCGTCGCCGGGACCGTCAGTGATGGTTACGGGCTTCTTGAATTCTTTCAGAGAAACAGCGCCGACCTGATCGTCCTGGATATCTTCATGCCCCGCCTCTCCGGCCTTGAAGCTCTCAAGAGACTCAGGTCCAGGGGGAACACTTCCGACGTGATCCTTGTTTCCGCAGGGAAAAAAGCCGATCTCGTGTCAAGGGCTCGGACTCTCGGAGCCTTCGATTACATGATCAAGCCCTATTCCCTCCAGAGATTCAGGGCTTCTCTCGAAAACTACCTGGAGCACCGGATGCGGCTCCGGGGCGTCAAAGAGGAAACGACCCAGGAAGAAGTGGACGCCTTCTTCGAAATCGGCCACCGGCCCTCAGGGCAGGCTGAGGATACCACCCCCCTCCCCAAGGGATTCCAGAAGGAAACCCTTGCTCTGGTGGAGGGGATCCTCGGGGAATCCGGCAGTCCAACCGCCCTTGAGCTTGGAGAAAAACTTTCCATCTCCCGGTCGACGGCCCGACGATACCTGGAATACCTCGCAGAAAAAGGCCTGGCGGAGATCAGCTTCGAATACCGTACCAGCGGACGACCCCTCAAGCACTACACCGCCAAGGCAAAAAAATGACTGAACACCGCCGTCGCCCTTCAAAAACGGTCACGGAGCGAACGCAGGCGGAAGAGGGCCGGATTTTTTCCGAAATCCGGCGGTGCCTGGAAGAAATCATCGTTCTCGCCGGAGAGGGCGCCGGGGACACAAAGGCGGCAAGGAGCGCCGAATGCCGGACAGGTTCCGTAAGAGACCTGGCGGAAAAAGCCCTTTCCCTTCTCGGCAGCTTTCCCTGTTCCTTCTCCGTTGAAGGGACCCGGGAAAAGAAAACGCCCTTCTCCATTTCCTCGGTCTGCCTGTCTGCGGCGGAAAAGATTGCCGCTGACACGAAAACTCCCCCCGTCACGGTGGAAATAGACCCGTCAGTCCCGGCCCTCGTTGAGGGAGACTCCTCCGGGCTGGAGCATAGGCTGGAAGAAATCATCGAAAAAACCTCCGGAGCAGAAGGGGGAAAAATTACCCTCTGCGCCGTGGCCAGGCGAAACCTTCCGGAAGGCATTGAAATTCTCTTTTCAGCGGGAGGCGGGAAAAAAGCATTCTCTTTTGCCATGACGTTTTCCGATGTCTCCCCCGGGGAGGATCAAGGGGAGGAAAAGGCTCCGCCCCTTGTCCTCCTTGCGGAGGACAATCCCCTGAGCGCCAGGATCATGGAGTCCAACCTGGAGGCCCTTGGCTTCAGCGTAATGAAGGCGTCCGACGGAAAAGAAGCTCTGACCCTCGCTGAAAAGCACCGGTTCGACATTATCCTCATGGATATCCAGATGCCTGAAATTGACGGCCTTGAGGCAACCAGGGCCCTTCGCCGCAGGGAAAAGGGAACGGAGACACGAATTCCCGTTCTGGCCGTGTCGGCCTCCCGGGAAGAGGAGGACAGGAAAAAATGCCGTGAAGCCGGAATGGACGGTTTTCTGCCGAAATCGTCATCCCTCGGAGAGATGGCGGGGATATTATCCTCCTTTCTGCCCCGCAGGGTATTCCGCCTGCCCGGGGAAGCCGCGGGGGGGAACCCGCTGCTCTCGGCCACGGGAGGAAACCGGGAAGCGGCGGCGGAAGCTGCGAAAATCTTCCTGCAGACGGCCCCTCCCCTCATGGCCGAAATGAAGCGGGCTGTCGCTCATGGAGACCGCATCCTGCTGGCTTCCCACGCCCACAGGCTCAAGGGCAACCTCGTCTTTTTCGGGGCTGAAAAGGCCGTCGGCCTCGCACAAGCCATGGAGGAAGCGGCAAAGGGCGGCGCCCTCGAAGGACTTCCTTCCCTGCTCTACTCCCTCATCTCGGAGGTCAACCTTCTGCTGGCCGACCTGCGGAAAGAATGGCTCCCCATCTGACTGATCTGGGGCTCTCCCTCCGGCGCCCTCCCTTCAGCGAAGCCTGAGCCGGGTGAATTCATCGTCGGCGAGGTCGATCCACAGGAGCTGTTCCGTGAGCACCGTCCCCTTCCCCGTGAGGAGCTTCACCGCCTGGGCACATTCCAGGGCCGCCACAAGGGCAGGCGTAAAGGGAGGGTTGCCTGTTTCAGCCTCCACCCCCGTATCGGACTCGCCGGCGAGATAGCCGATGAGCGTCTGGTCTCCCGGAAGCACCACGCCCACCTGTCCCCAGAAACCGGCGATGGCTCCCGACACCAGGGGAATTCCCCGGGCGGCACATTCCGAAAAGAGGGTTCTCCGGGATGAGAGGCTATCGAGACAATCCACCACGATATCCACCCCTTCAAGAATCCCGTCGGCGGTAAAGGAATCGAACCGGCACTGCCTTCCTTCGGCCTCCACCGAACCGTTGATCTCCATGGCCCTGGCGGCCGCCGTCTTCGCCTTTGGCTTCCCGAGCAGTTTCTCCGTCGCCAGGAGCTGCCTGTTCAGGTTTGTTTCATCGAATACATCGCCGTCCACAAACACGAGCCGCCCGACCCCCGCACGGGCCAGCAGGTCCCCCACGAGCCCGCCCAGGCCTCCGCAGCCAATGACGGCCGCGCAGGACGAGAGAAGACGAATCTGACCGTCGGGACCGAGAGTCCCCATGCTCCGGATGTACCTCGACGGGACGTATCCGTTTTCCAGGCAATAAATTTCCGCTTCTGCGGCGGACAGGCCTTCCATGGCCGCAGCCCTCCTGAGTTCGAGAAAGGAAACCATTTTCCAGGGGCCCACCGCCTCGGCGGAATACACCACGGAATCAAACCAGCTCACAGAAACTCACCTCCGTTTCCGGAATTATACAGGAAAGTTTCCCCGAAAGAATTGACAGACTTCACAAATTGGTATAAAAAGTATCATGGGTGAGCAGAAGCTTCCCCAAAAAATGAATATGCCTTCGACCTGCAGAATCTCAAGGAGAACCTGCAGGCATTGGGTCTGGAAAGCGATTTCCATTCCTGCCGCGTTTGCAAAGGAGGATCGCCCGGCGAGAAGCCGGCCGTCCTCTTTTTTTTATTTCTGGTCATGTTCACCGAAGGATACAAAAACCAAGGAGGCGAAGAGATATGGACAAGTTCGGGAAAGTACTGCGCGTGAACCTCACCAGCGGAACCGTCAGGACCGAGAGTCTCTGCGAAAAGATCATGAAGGAATTCATCGGCGGCCGCGGCTACGCCACGAAGGTTCTCTACGATGAAGTTCCCAAGGGCACCGATCCTCTCTCCCCGCAGAACAAGCTCATATTTGCCAACGGTCCCCTCACGGGCAAAGGCGCTCCTTCCGCAGGACGGTACATGGTCGTCACGAAGAGTCCCCTCACCGGGTGCATCGCCAGCAGCAACTCGGGCGGATTCTGGGGAGCCGAGCTCGCAAGGGCCGGATGGTTCATGATCATCCTGGAGGGCAAGGCCCCCAAACCCACCTATCTCTGGATCAACGACGACAAGGTGGAGCTCCGGGACGCTTCCGCGGTCTGGGGCAAGGACAGTCATGCGTCCACCGACGCCCTTCTCGAAGCCGTGGGGGATCCCAAGGCGAAGGTCACCTGCATCGGCCCCGCAGGTGAAAGGCTCTCGAAAATCGCCGCCGTCATGAACGACAAGAACCGGGCTGCGGGCAGAAGCGGCGTCGGCGCCGTCATGGGCTCCAAGAACCTCAAGGCGATCGTGGTCAAGGGCAGCGCCCGCCCCTACGTGGAAAACCAGGACGAGATGAAGACCGTGCTCGCCGAGGCCATGGAGAAGCTCAAGACCAACCCCGTTACCAGCCAGGGCCTTCCCACCTACGGGACCGCGGTGCTGGTCAACATCATCAACCAGCTCGGCGGCTACCCCAAGAACAACTGGCAGGGAGCCTACTTCCCCGAGGCGGATACCCAGTCCGGCGAAACCCTGGCCAAGGACTTCCTCACGAAGAGATACTCCTGCTTCGGGTGCCCCATCGGCTGCGGCCGGGTCACCAAGGTCGGTGCCCGCGAGGGTGAAGGCCCCGAGTACGAAACCATCTTCGCCTTCGGCGTCTGCTGCGGCGTTGAAAAGCTCGAACCCATCATTGAGGCGAACTACCTGTGCAACGAGTACGGCCTGGACACCATCAGCGCAGGCGTCACCATCGCGGCGGCCATGGAGCTCTATGAAAAAGGGTATATCAGGAAGGAAGAACTGGAAGGCGGTCCCGAGCTTCGTTTCGGCAACGGCGACGCCGTCACCTACTGGACGAAAAAGATGGGGCTTGTTGAGGGCCTCGGCAGGAAGCTCGCCGAAGGTTCCTACAGGCTCTGCGAAATGTACGGCCATCCCGAGTTCTCCATGAGCGTCAAGAAGCAGGAAATGCCCGCCTATGACGGACGGGCCATCCAGGGAATCGGCCTCAACTACGCCACTTCCAACCGGGGCGGATGCCATGTGAGAGGCTACACGATCTCTCCCGAGGTCCTCGGCCTTCCCGAAAAGCTCGATCCGGTGGACATCAGCACAAAACCCACATGGGTCATGATCTTCCAGAACCTCACCGCGGCCATCGATGCCTCCGGCATGTGCCTCTTCACCTCCTTCGCCCTCGGAGCGGACGACTACGCAGCCTTCCTCAAGGCGGCCACCGGGCTCGACTTCGACGGCGCCGCAGTTCTCCAGGCAGGAGACCGCATCTGGAACATCGAGCGGATGTTCAACCTCCGGGAGGGTCTCGATCCAAAGATGGACACCCTTCCAGACAGGCTGCTGAAGGAGCCCATTCCCGACGGTCCCTCCAAGGGGATGCTCAGCAGGCTTCCGGAAATGCTGCCCGAGTACTACAAGGCCCGCGGCTGGGACTTGAACGGCCTTCCCACCGACACAAAGCTCAGGGAGCTGGCCCTGAAGTAAGCGAAACGGAGCGTCGGAGCCCCTTCCCGGAATTCCGGGAAGGGGCTCCGACGCTCTGGAAAAACGATCCGTTTTGGGATATCATGTTTCCATGATAAAAGTATTGTTCTTCGCCACCATCCGGGACTACACCCGGGAAAAAGAAACCGTCGCGGAAGGCGCCGGGACCGTGGGCGAACTTCTTCTTCAGCTTTCCGACCGCTACGGTCCCGAGTTCCGCGACGAAGCCTTCGAAGGAGACGCCATCTCCGACAGGGTGATCGTGCTTGTGAACGGCCGGCACATCGCCCATATCGGAGGAGCAGAGACCCGCCTCTCCGAAGGAGACACCGTCGCCGTCTTCCCCATCATCGGGGGAGGCTGATTCCCTCCCTCCGTTGCCGACGACATTATCCCAAAGGAGAAAGAACTTTTGAAAAGACCAGTTGAACTCACAGATCTTCTGCGGTACCGTTTCCTCTCAGCGCCCGAATTCTCCCCTGAAGGCAATGCCATCTGCTTTTTCGTCCACCAGGCCGACTACGACAACAACGGTTATCTCTCCAATCTCTGGCTGTACGACCTTGTTTCGGACTCCCTCCGGCAGCTGACCTCCTCCGGCAGGGAAAAAGCCTTCGCCTGGATGCCCGACGGACGGTCCGTCCTTTTCGCAAGCGGCCGGAACGACGCGAAAAAGACGGAAACGGTCCTCTACGTCATCGACGTCTCCGGCGGCGAGGCCAGGCACCTCCGCACCGTCCCGAGAGTCCTGTCATCCCTCTCGCCCCTGCCCGACGGCTCCATGCTTGCCCTCGGCGTGGACGAGCCCGCCTTCGACAATCCCTACGACGCCGACATGATGCTCTTCGACCAGGTGCCCTTCTGCTCCAACGGCAAGGGCTTCACGGGCCGCAAGAGAAAGCGGCTGTACGTCTACGCCCCTGACGGAACGGAAAAGCAGCTCACCCCCGATCTTCTGGACGCCGAAAACTACACCCTCTCCGAAGACGGGAAAACAGCCCTCGCCTGGGGCCCCCTCTTCAAGGACGTCAGGGGGCAGTACAGCGCCCTCCTTGAAATCGAAATCTCCGACGGCACCGTGAGGGAAGTCCTCCCCGGGACCGGCTTCTCCTGCAAGTGGGCCGGGTGGCTGAACGGCGGGGTCCTGGTGACAGGAAGCGACTACGCTGCCTTCGGCATCAACGAAAACGTGAAATTCCACCTGGTAGGCGACGGAAAAACCCTCTGCATCACCCCCGGGCTCGACAGGGGGCTCAGGAACTCCGTCGGCTCAGACTGCCGCTACGGCTCCACCGACTTGAACCTCGCCTTCAGCGCCGAAGGAGGACGGGCATGGTTCGTCTCCACGGACAACTTCCGCTCCCACCTCCACACCGTGGATTCAACCGGAAAAATCGAACAGTTCACCTCGGAGCTTTTCTCCGTGGACGACTGGAGGATCAACGGAGGCAGGGCCGCCGTGGTGGGCATGAAGGGACTGCAGCTCCAGGAGCTCTACCTCGCCGACGGCAGAGGAGAGCGGCAGCTCACCCATTTCAACGACTGGGTCGCTGAGGAATGCCTTCTCTCCGTCCCGGAGCATGTGACGGTGGACAACGGCACGGGAGAGCCCCTCGACGGATGGTACATGAAGCCGGTGAATTTCGGGGAAGGGAAAAGGTACCCTGCCATCCTCAACATCCACGGAGGGCCGAAATTCGCCTACGGCGACGTCTTCTTCCATGAAATGCAGTACTGGACGTCAAAAGGCTACGCCGTCTTCTTCTGCAACCCCAGGGGAAGCGACGGCAAGGGCAACGGTTTCGACGACATCAGGGGAAAATACGGTACCGTGGACTACGACGACCTCATGACCTTCACCGACTGGATCGCGGAAAACGTTCCCTTCGTTGACAAAGACAGGCTGGCCGTCACCGGCGGATCCTACGGAGGCTACATGACCAACTGGATCATCGGCCACACGGACCGCTTCAAGGCCGCCGCATCCCAGAGGAGCATCAGCAACTGGATCTCCAAGATGGGCATCTCCGACATCGGCTACTACTTCGTTCCGGACCAGCAGGGCGCCGACATCTGGAGCGACCCTGACAAGCTCTGGCTGCACTCCCCCCTTAAATACGCCGATCGGGCGAAGACCCCCACCCTCTTCATCCATTCCGAAGAGGACCACCGGTGCGAACTCACCCAGGGACTGCAGATGTTCACCGCCCTCAAACTTCACGGCGTAGAGACCGAGATCTGCGTCTTCCGGGGTGAAAACCACGAGCTCAGCCGGAGCGGCCGCCCACGGCCAAGGCTCACCCGTCTGCGGAAGATGACGGAGTGGTTCGACCGGTTCCTCACTGCCGGGGAAAAATAGAACAAGGGGCAGGCCCGGAAAAAACGGGCCTGCCCCTTTTCATTTCCGTTTCCGCCACGGCCTGCTACAGGCCCAGCAGCGCACCCGCCACGGCGCCCGCCACCACGAACAGGGCGGGGTGGATCTTCGTGAAGATCATCAGGAGCAGGGTCACCCCTCCGATGATCCATGTCAGAACTCCCGTGAGGGAACCGAAGGACATGTCATAGGCGGCATAAGCGAGCAGCGCCACCACCACGGGGCGAAGCCCCTTCAGCATGCTCGTGACCTTCGGGTTGCCGCTGATCATGGCCACAAACCTCAGGAGCAGGATCAGGACGATGACGCTCGGCAGCACCGTCCCCGCCAGGGCAGCCAGGGCGCCGAGAGGCCCGGCGACGTCGAAACCGATCACCACCGACATTTTTGTCGCTATGGGGCCCGGGAGGGCGTTCCCTATGGCAAGGATATCCATGAAGTCGGTGACCGGCATCCACTGCTGGATGTTCACCACTTCCTCCTTTATGAGGGGGACCATGGACGGCCCGCCGCCGTACCCCACGCACCCGATTTTCAGGAAAGACCAGAACAACGCCAGGACCGCGCTCATGTCATCCTCTCCTCTTCGCTTCCTGTATGCGGCACCGTATCATCGCCCGCCTCCTAGAGTTTCAGGGCGATGCCCGCCACGGCCCCGGCAACGATGATCAGGGCCGGGTGAATGGGGGAGAAAATCATCAATGCCAGGGAAACACAGCAGATCACCCAGGTGGTCCGGTTCTTCAGGGCGTTCGGAGCCATGTCCCAGGCCGCGTAAGCAAGCATTGCCACCACCACGGGACGGAGTCCACGCAGCATGCTCGTCACCAGGGGATTGTCCTTCACCAGTGAGACAAAACCCATCAGGACCAGCAGGGCAAGGGCGCTCGGGAGAATAATGCCCGCAATGGCCACCAGGGCTCCCGCCCACCCTGCCTTCCGGTAGCCGATGGCGGCCGACATTTTCGTGATGATGGGCCCCGGGAGGGCATTGCCTATGGCGAGAGCATCCATGAAATCCTCCGTGCCGATCCAGTTCCGACGCTCGATCACTTCGGCCTTCAGCAGGGGCACCATGGACGGCCCTCCGCCGTAGGCCACGGACCCGGTCTTCGCAAAGGACACGAACAGGGCCAGCAGATCCTTTCCCACACAAACTCCTCCTTCATCCCATTTCCTGGTGTACGGAAAAAATCGTTCCTGCGAAGGAGTCTTCGCAGGAACGCCGTCTCTCGGAATATCTCCCGTGTACGGTGCATTTTCGATTTTAGGGTATTATCCTCATTTTTTCAATCGGTGCCTGACTGTCCTCCCGGGCAAAGAAACAACGGTCGAAGCCGTCATTCCCGGAAAAGCGGGAAAGCCCGGTTTCGTGCATTGCACAGCAGCGCAGGTGCTCTCGCGCCACACCATAAGGGGTGCCCTGCAAAAAACAGCGAATGATGCAATCGCCCGGAAAACCGAGAGCCTCCGTTTCCCGGAGGCTCTGGACGATTCTTCTGTACATCACGTGCCTGAAAAACCCCGCACGGGGGTTTTCATCAGCCCCCTCAGCTGCCGCCCTTCTGGGGTGCGGGCCGTGGCTGCGGACGGGATTTCGTTTTTCCTGACGATGGACCGGAACCGTCCTCTTCCATGGCAAAGGACTTGATCAGGTCCATCATGGCGGGTTCATACTTGTTCATGGCGCTTTCCTCCCCGAGGGAGAACATGAAGGCCATGCTCTCGCCCTTTCCAGCCATGAGGACGACGCTGACGAAAACTTCCGTCCCGTCGGACGTTCCCGTACCGCCGAACTCGATCGCCTTGATGCCGTTCAGGTCGAGCTCGGTGCCGTCGTCAAGCTCGAGGTCGGGCACGACCTCTCCGGCCACATCCCCCACCATTTCCATGGCCTGATCGAAGGCCTCTTCTCCCGTCGTTTCGCCGAAAATGATCATCACATCCCCCTCTGGAGGAGTGAACATGGTTCCCATTTTCGAATCTTTCGCTTCCCAGGAATCCGGAAGCGAAAAGCTGATCCCCGAAGATTTGAGAACATAGGATTCCGCAAAGGCGGGAACGCAAAGAGAAAAGGCCAAAAGTACGGCTATTGCAGCTGTAATGCTTTTTTTCACGCGTTTCATCCTCTCTGTGAAGGTTTTGGGAAATCGGAGGCTTTTGAAGCCGGGAATGAGCGACTCTGCACTTTGCTTTATATTATAGACTATACTGCTTATCTCTCAAAAAATAAATAGCCTTTACAATAATTTTATATTTCTCTCTTTTTTACTTTTCCATGGAGAACATTCCCCGGAAAAAAATCAAAAAAAACGCCGCCCCGCAGAGGGTGGCGGCGGAACACAATCCTACTTCAGCACCATTTTCTTCTCTCCCGCCTGGTACACCGCCGAAAGCCCGGCGTAGGTCTCACGTATTTTTGCAATTCTTCCCTCCGCCTTTTCAGGCTCCTGGAGCCCCTGGGCGATGTCCAGCAAGGACCGGCTCGTATAGTAGACGTTCTCCTTCGTGGGGGAGACGCAGCCGAAGACCTCCCGGAGCATTTTCAGGTCATGGGGAATGTTGAAATCGTCCTGGGTCTGCTCGTAGCCGAAGAAATAGTAGATGTCCCGGAACCCCGCCCAGGCGAGGGCGGAAATGCACATGGAACAGGGCTCGTGGGTGGAGAGAAAAAGGCATTCCGAGGGGTCAGGGTGCCCCTGGAGCTCGTAGAACAGCTTGATCGTATAGACCTCGCCGTGCCACAGGGGTGAAAAGGCTTCATGATTCGTCCCCGCCACCACAAGGGACAGGTCGTTCCTTCGGAGCACCGCCGCGCCGAAAACCTTGCATCCGATGGCGACGCCCCGGGCGGTAAGGGGCACGATATCCCCCTCGATCACGTCAAGCATGCGGTAAAACAGCTTTTCCTTCTCCACACCATCATCCCCTTCCGGCGTATTATTTCTTTTCCGACAGTATACCGAACACCGCTGCGATGATCTTTTCCTGGATGGATCCTTTTTCAACGGGCCTCCACGAGGCCCACTCGGGAAAGACCGTTCACTGGTCCACCAGGCCCTTGGTGTCAAGGGCATAGTCGAAGGAATCCTGGACGCGGTACTCCCTTCCGTCGAGCCGAATGTTCCATTGCAGTATCTCGATCAGGTTCTGCCCCGGGATCACCATGTGAACATAGGTCTCCGCCACCTGTTCCGCCCCCGGGACGCAGTCGTCCACCAGCCTCGTGCGGTCGGTGTAGAGAGAATACACCACGCCGTCCGCCTCCGCCGCCTTCCGCAGGTCCCCCTTCCATGCCGGATGCCCCCAGGCGGACACACTCCCGAGAAACACCAGGAGAAAGGCGGCAAGAAACAGCCGTTCTCTCATGTTCGATCACTCCTTCTCTTCCGGATATACCGGTTCTCGTGCACTTCGGCTGTTATTGTACCAGTTGACAGGGGCAAAACTACAGGGGATTATGGCGGAGAGAGACGCAAAACGGAGAGGTGACATCCATGGCGGTACAATACTTGAGAGTTGTGAACCGGGACCAGTGCATCGGCTGCTTCAGCTGCATGTTCGCCTGTTCCCGGATGGTCCGGAATGCGGGAGGCAGCGGCAAGGCGGCCCTCAGGGTCAAGGGGTACGCCGGCGTCGAGGGAGCCTTCTCCATCCGGGTCTGTGCACGGTGCGAAGATCCCGACTGCGCAAAGGCCTGCCCGGCAGGGGCGCTGACGGCAGCTCCGAACGGCGGCGTACGGCTGAAAAAAGACCTCTGCATCTCATGCGGCGCCTGCGTGAAGGCCTGTGCCATCAGCGCCCTCCAGTGGGACGAGGAGGAAAGGCAGCCCATTCCGTGCATCTTCTGCGGCCAGTGCCTGAAGTACTGCCCCAACGACGTCCTCGCCATGACCGAAAAAGCTGAAGGAGGGGACCGGAGATGACCGGAAGGACCCTGCACGTCGACCTGGCCTCCGGGACAGGGCGGTTGCTCGATGACGGCCCGGTGTTCTCCGAATGGCTCGGCGGGTCGGCGGCCGCCACGGAACTTCTTTTCCGCCACGGAGACCCGAAGGGCGACCCCCTGGCCCCGGAAAGCCCGGTGATCTTCACCATCGGCCCCTTCAGCGCCCTGTACCCGGTGGCCACGAAAACCGCTGCCCTCTTCAAGTCCCCTCTCTCCGGAGAACTGGGAGAATCCCACGCCGGAGGGCGGCTGGCCATGTCCCTCCGGGAGGCGGGCATCGACGCCCTCGTCATCACCGGCAGGGCGGACCGCCCCTCCTACCTGGCCATCGAAAACGACACCGTCGCCGTCAAATCGGCCTCGACCTTTTGGGGGCAGTCGGCCACGGCCACCGACCGGATCCTGCGGGAGGCTGAGAGCAAAACGGGACGGAAGATTTCCGTGGTCCGCATCGGCCCCGCCGGGGAGCGGCTCTCCCCCATGGCCTGCGCCACGGTGGACGGCTCCCGCCATTTCGGCCGCCTGGGACTCGGCGCCGTTCTGGGGAGCAAAAACCTCAAGGCCGTCGTCGTCAGCGGGACGAAAACCCTGCCCCTGGCGAAGCCGAAGGAATTCAAGGAAGTCTATGACATTCTTTACGACCGGGTCGTCCGGTCGAAGGAAATGAAAAAGTACCACGACCTGGGCACCGCGGCCAACGTCCGCCCCCTCTCCATGATACGGGGGCTTCCCACCCGGAACTTCTCCCAGGGAAATTTCGAGGGGGCCGGCGCCATCTCCGGGGAACGGTTCGCCGAAAAATTCCTGGTGCAGCACACGGCCTGCGCCCACTGCCAGTGCGGCTGCATCCACCTCGCCGAACTGCGGGAGGAATTCGCTCCCTACCATTACAGCACGAACAGGGTCTCCTACGACTACGAGCTGATCTACGCCATGGGAAGCATGCTCAGCCTCTCGTCCCCGGAGGACATCATGAAACTCCTCCTGGTCACGGAAAAACAGGGGTGGGACGTCATTTCCCTGGGCTGCACCCTTGCCTGGGCCACGGAATCCTTCCTCAGGGGAAATCTTTCTCTCGAAGAAACGGGAGGGCTCTCTCTCTCTTTCGGAGACGGTGCGGCGTACCTTGAAGTGCTTGAACGCACGGCAAAAGGACAGGGAGCGTTCTACCGGGACCTGGAGAAGGGATGCGCCTTCTGCGCCGGAAAATACGGCGGGGAGGAATGGGCTGTCCAGTACGGCGGCGCGGAGCCCGGGGGATACATGACCGGGGAGAACTTCGCCGTCACCTGCATGATGGGGGTGCGCCATTCCCACCTGGACGACACGGGATACTCCATCGACCAGAAGCTCCTGAACGCAGGTCAGCCCCTGGAAGACCAGGTACGAGCCCAGGTGAAGGAAGCACAATGGCGCATGGTGCTCAACTCCCTCATGATCTGTCTCTTCGCCCGGGGCGTCTACGATGAAGAGGTGATCCTCCGGGGCCTGGACGCCCTCGGCCTGGAGTGGGATGCCGAAAAGCTGCAGGCCATGTCAGAAAAGGCCCTGCTCCGGAAATACGAATGGAAGTCCCTCTGCGGCTTTGACCACAGGTCGGTGAAGATCCCGGAAAAAATGTACTCCGTCCAGACCGCCACCGGGCTCATCGGGCGGGAATCCCTGGAGGAGCGGCTCCGGCTGTACAGGAAGTTCGCCGGGCTGTAAGTCCGGGTTTGCCGGAAACAGGAAACGGCGGAGGGGAGTCCAGCCGGGCTCCCCTCCGCCGTTTCTTTCGTCAGCGTCGTTCCCTCAGAAGCCTGTCACCGCGCCGCCTGTCCTCAGAGGATCCCATAGGTTTCGAAGGCCTTCGTGGTGCTCATTCCCCCCTCGATGGCCTTCCGGACTGTCTTTTCGCCCGCCGCCTTCTCCAGCGCCTTCTCCACCGCTTCGTCGGCGATCTTCGACGGAATGACCAGCACGCCGTCCACGTCGCCGAAGACGATGTCCCCGGGAAGAACGGTCACGTTCCCCACCTCGAGCCTGCACCGGTAGTCCGCCACCTGGGTCCTCACGGAAGAATCCTGGGCGTAGCAGCCCATGCTGAACACCGGCCAGTTCTGCTCCAGGACCTGGGGGGTGTCCCTGTGCCAGCCATCCACCACGGCGCCCACGGCACCCCGCGTCCTGGATGCCGCCGTCAGCAGCTCTCCCCAGTAGGCACATCGCCTGCTGCCTCCCGAGGCCAGGTAGACCTCCCCCTCCTGCAGCTGGTCCAGGGCCTCGGTGAGCAGGCCGAAAGGCTTTTTCTGCACGCCGAAAACATCGATCATGAGCACAGTCATGGCCCGCCCGGCCAGTTTCATGTCATCCCTCAGGGGACGGATCGCCTGGGGCAGGAACTGGTGGTAGTACCCCATGGCATCCAGTATGTCACCCACCACCGGGGTATAGAGTCTTTCCTTCATCAGGGCGAAAAGTTCCCTGTCGCAGCTCCATTTCATGACACGACCTCCCGTTTTCGTTGTTCAGGCCCGATCCCTAAAGATAATCCTCCAGGTTGTTCCGGAGCACCACCCCGAAAAAGAAAGCCCCCGGACAGCTTCAGGGGCTTTCACGGTATTCACCACTCACGCATCGCGGGAGATCACAGGGTGTACTGCTGCCTCACGAAAGGCATGAGACCGACGCGCTCGAGCCTGTCCACCGGGCAGCGGAACGTCACCATCACCACGCCCGGAGCCCGGCCGATCTCGATGGCACCGGCGACGGTGGCCCTGTTCTTCACCTCCGGCAGGGGCAGGTCCAGCACGGAGGACGCTCTTCCAAGGCCGTTGTCGATGGCCTCGTTCATGGACGCCCCGGTGCCGATGAAACAGACGGGTGCGTCCTCCTCCATCTTCGCCACGCCCCATTTCTCCGCCAGGGACTTCAGGGCGTGCTTCTCACCGCATGACAGTGGCTTCGCCAGGTGCGGGAGGTCCTCCTCCACGGGCAGCAGGATGGGCCCGTCGATGTTCAGCCCCTTGATCACGGAAACCTGCAGGGTCACCACTCCCGCCACGTCGGCGGTGTGCCCGGCGATCTCGCCGTTTCCCTGGAAAGCGTGCATGTCCCCTACGTAGACGCCCCCTCCCGGCACCTTCACCGGGCAGATGAGCACCGCCCCGGCGCGGACGGTGTTCACGTCCATGTGGCCGTCGGTGCGGCAGGAAAGCTCTTCCTTCGTTTTGGCGAACTCATGGGGCGCGCCCACGAGGAAGGCGCCGAAGTCCCCGGCGTTGTGGGAATCGGGGAACGGCAGGGAAGGAGTGGTCCCGAGCTGGCCAAGGAAGGGCCGCATCCGGGTCGCCACCCCCACGAGGTCGGCCGGGGCGAAGGTGAGGATGGGGTTCTGTATGGAATGGTCCGGCTTGGCGGAGTAATGCTGCGAATCCTTCGCCACCATCTCGGCCCCCTGTTTGTCCAGGGTCACGGCCAGCTTCCGCTCGTGATCGAAGACGATGGTGTAGCCATTGGTAAAAGCGAAGGGGGAAATCTCGGCGCCGCAGGAGGCGCACCGGACGGCGCCCTGCCCTATTCCCTCCAGCACCGTCTTCGGGTGGTAGGCCCCGCAGGAGGGGCACTGCTTCGCCACGTAGGGGTCCCCCTTGAAGCGGCTCGCGTCCGGCGTGGTGTCGTTCCCTGACGCCGTGGCGATGGACGTCACCAGCACGTCCTTGATCCTTATGGCGATGGCGTCGCCGGGTTCCGCCCCCTCCACCGCCACCGGCACCGTCACCTCGTGGCCGCCCTTCAGCTCCGGCGTGATCATGGGCCCCCAGCACCCGGGCGCCGTGTTCGCCACGATGAAACCGCCGTTCTTTACCGGCCCCAGCATGGGCTTCGAAGGATCGAGCACCCCGTCGGTGAACCTGTCCACAAACACCGTTCCGAAACATTTTTCCAGACTCATGGATCAGCACTCCTTTCTCCGGCATAAACGCCGCCGGCTCCCGCATTGCCAATTTTCCGAAAAAACAGGCTTTTCCACTCTTGTCCAAAATAGGAATTTGAGAATATTAAATTGCCCCCAGAGCGGCCCTTGAGATATTCTTAGTGCGCCAACACAAAAAAATCCTCAAGCACCGGCAAAGGGGGGCGCACTAATGCTAAAG
>Ga0209509_1001305_pt1 | contig 19126 bp, 12 predicted proteins | sample BioC13SIPDNA_FD_185743 | JGI IMG/M metagenome (GOLD analysis project Ga0209509, IMG submission 185743) | Anaerobic biogas reactor microbial communites from Washington, USA - Biogas_R1_A C13 SIP DNA (SPAdes) (version 2) | ecosystem: Engineered > Bioreactor > Anaerobic > Unclassified | place...
GTACTGCTCTCTATGGGCAGTACGCAACTATCAAGTGCTTCTCTAATTGGATACTACTGCTGCTCTAAGTGGGTATAGCTGCTGCCCAAAAGTGAAAATTGGTGCTGCTATTTATGTGAAATAACCACCTAGGAGGTGTTATTCTTGTTCAGCTTTATTAAAAAGCCTGATTTAATTTATTGGTTTGATCATAATGGTCAAATTGTTACCAAATTAAACATCACAGATGAATTACAACTTATATATCTAACTTTTGCTCAGATAGTAAAATCAGCTTGGGTTTTTGCTGATAGTAATCACTTTGCCGCAGACCAAATATATAAAAGACTTTCTCATATGACTGAGGAAACGATTTATTACGCTGAACCATTTGGAATTCCTAGTGGAGAGAAGTTTGAAATATCCCTTAAAAAGGATTTTATAACCAATAAGCTTCCTTTGATTGGTGACGTTTATGTTTTTGAGGGGGCTTTTGCTCTATTAGCATACACATACAATATAGTGTGCGATCAAAATAAAAGGTTTATTTTAAGTCTTGTGCGACAAGTAACGCCAATTATTCAGGTTAATAATGTTGATAGGAGTTTGAAAGGGTTGCCTAAACTAAGTCAAGAGTTTAATAAGATTTATTATGATAATGTTTAGGTTTTATAACCGACCACATGATCCGAGTACAGTAGTAATAAGGGAATGGGTTTGTGAACGGATGCAGCCCCTTGACCGGTTTCGTATTAAAATAGAATATATGGGAAACAGTTTTACAGTAAGAGAATCTGAAATACGGTAAGGGCCGCGGGTGTCAATTGTTCGACTCCCCCCGCCTCCACCAGATTAATAGCGAGTAATACTCGATTAAAGGACCCGTAAGGGTTCTTTTGTTATGCACCAAGAATAACTATAGTGCATCCTGATGCCTCGTTACTTCATGTATCGCTTCAGTTCTTCATAGAAGTTTTCGCGGGTACCCGCAAGTATAACGACAACGGTTTCGTCATCTTCTTCAACGATGGTGTAGGCCAACTCGTAGTTAGTTTTGTTATGAAAGATATCACAACAGTATACGCCACTAAGATCACCGGTTTTAGGTTCGCCCCAATATGGATCTCTTAGAATCTGATCGATAGCGGCATGAAATTTGTCTTTTAGCGATTTCTCTCTTATCTTTTTAAGATAATGAGCGGCAGGAGGCAAAATGACTAATTTGGCCATCAGTCTGCCTCCGACCCAAAGATATCTTCATAAGTATTGTTTGATGCTTGCCCCCTAGCAGCAATACTGGCTTCATCAAGTAAGCGTTCCACGGCGGGACGGATTTGGCGGCGGGTTTCCTTAAACTTATCAAGTAATTCTTGTCCGGAAAGACCTTGGGATATTAAATCAGCCAAGATCTGCTCGTCAAATTCTCCGCCGCTTTCCTGAACGGGACGGATGACTATGGCATTGTTTTGGACGTAGCATTCTACTTCCTTGTCAATGCCGACGCTGTTATAGAAATCTATCGGTATTGTTATCTGGCGTTTCTGAGATACTGAGATGCGTTTTTTCATCATCGGGTTTTCTCCTTTGGTTTTAGCTTGGGACATTGGTATTCCTCCTTTGATAGTGTATGCTGATCCCAATGGGCAATACGCAAAGAATCTTTGATTAAATACTATCAAAGAAACAAGGAAATCTCAACAAACACCAGGAAAATTAATCGGGGATAGCTCGAAGAAGCCTGTTCGTAGGGCGTCGGCTGAGCGGAACTCAAAACACGAACTGCGCTCGGAGAGACTCAGCTGGCCTTTCTTTCGGACGGGGGTTCGACTCCCCCCGTCTCCACCAGATTATCTACCATCTATTGATAAAAGGAATTTTATCGGTGGGTGGTTTTTTGATGTCCAGAAAGCCCAGTTGCACTGGGGCTTTTCGGCAGAAAGATTTGTAAGCGTGCTTGACAAAAGCAGTTGAATTACATATAGTATAGGATACAAATCATACATTTCATACTTTACGAACAGAGGGATCAGAATGAGTAAACCAAAAGGCAAATACGCTTGGACGGTCAAAGTGGGTGAAAAGGGACAGATTGTTATCCCCAAAGAAGCCCGCGACATATTTGACATAAATCCCGGCGACACCTTGATTATTCTGGGTGATGAAAAACAAGGCATAGCGATACCTCCCAAAAATGCGTTTACGAAACTTGTAACAACCATCTTTGATGGCACACCACAGAGGGAGAGCGAAGAATGAATGCTATTACAATTGCGAATCTGTCAAAGAAATACGGCGGATTTACAGCGGTAGATAATTTGAATCTGACGATTGAGCAAGGTGAATTGTTTTCTCTTTTAGGTGTAAACGGCGCGGGGAAAACCACGACTATCAAAATGTTGTCCTGTTTGATTAGACCAACGGGCGGAAATGCAGTGTTGCTCGGTGATAGCGTGAGAGAAAACCCGCAAGCTGTCAAAGAGAAAATCAATATCTCGCCGCAGGAAACAGCCGTAGCCGCCAATTTATCAGTTATCGAAAACTTGGAGTTAACGGCGGGGATTTACGGTCAAGATAGCAAAACCGCAAAAAAGAGCGCTGATGAAATGATGTCAAAATTTGAGCTTGACGGTGTTCGGAATAAAAAAGCAAAACAGCTATCAGGTGGTATGCAAAGGCGGCTATCCATTGCAATGGCGTTGATTTCAAATCCCCAAATTTTGTTTCTTGATGAACCCACTTTAGGGCTTGACGTGCTTGCCCGCCGCGAATTGTGGGCATCGATTGGGGCACTTAAGGGAAAGGTGACAATTATTCTCACAACACATTATTTAGAGGAAGTGGAAGCGTTGTCCGATCGTATTGGTATAATGGCAAATGGCAAATTGACGGCGATTGGAACGGTAGCGGAATTGAAGGAGCAGACTGGCACAAGCAAATTAGAGGACGCTTTTGTTATCCTTTCAGGAGGGGTCGTATGAGGATTAATTTATTTGCCAAGCGCAATGCAAAAGAGATTCTGCGTGACCCTATTAACCTCTTTTTTGGATTGGGATTTCCGTTAATACTGCTCGTGATGCTGTCCGTCATTAATTCCAGCATTCCTGCTGAAGCCAATAATACGATGTTCTCAATTGAAAACCTCGCACCCGGTTTGGCAATGTTTGGAACTGCCTTTATGGCATTGTTTTCGGGCATGCTGTTGTCTAAAGACCGCGCTTCATCCTTCTTAATGCGCTTGTTCGCTTCACCCATGACCTCTTTCGATTTTATAGTAGGTTACACTTTGCCAATGATCGTTATGGCTTCGGCGCAAGCCGCAATAACTTTATTAGCCTCCTGTATTGTGGGGCTTGAACTTACCGTCAATCTCCTGCTTGCCATTCTTGTGACAACGCTGGCCTCGCTTTTGTTTGTGGGGTTCGGTTTATTATTCGGCAGTCTGCTGGATGAAAAGGCCGTAGGCGGAATTTGCGGTGCAGTGCTTACGAATGTTGCAGGATTCTTATCCGGGGTGTTTATTCCGATTGACTTAATTGGCGGCGCTTTCAAAAAAACGGCTGAAATTTTACCGTTTTATCATAGTGTGCAAGCAATACAAGCAGTCTTGCAGGGAAATATTGGCGAACTGCTACCGCATTTGACAATTGTATTGGGTTATTCGGTTGTCATTTTTGCACTCGCAGTTATCGTCTTTCAGCGCAAAATGAGTGGTGGCAAGGCATAGAATTCAGATGCGACAGGGTGCGACAGGGGACGGTTCTCGCTTTGTCGCATTTTCAAATCCTACTCATCCCATCTCAATGTATATCGTTTAAGCCTCTGCAGACTGGTGGAAATAGGCATGACCAATATCATTATCGCCGATAGTCTGGAGGATGTCCGAGATAAGCTGGCCGTATGTCCAACGGAGGATTAGATGCAGCGGTACAAGCGGATAACCGAATGCTTTACAGGTACTGCCATTTTTTGTATACTTGCGACATAAAGCTTTTTCCGACAAACTATTTTCCCATTATGGACAATGGATTTATATAACCAATACTCTGGAACGGAGGTGCACCGCGATAAAAAAGCTCAAAAACCTTAAACGCGAGCGAGTCAACCGCGCTTTGGAAAGCATCTTCGATTATCCGATGACAATTGTAGAGGCCCCCATCGGTTACGGTAAAACCACGGCAGTGCGTGAATTCCTGGCTTTAAAAGGCACTCCTGTCATATGGACTTCCTTTTTATCCGAAGATGACACGGCGTCGTGGTTTTGGGAAAGGCTTGCGGCCGAAATCAGTAAATTTGACGAGGCGGCGGGGATCAGCCTCCAAAAGCTCGGTGTTCCTTCCAACACACCTCAGACAGCAGCGATTATTTCCATCCTCAATAAGATGGATTACAAACCCAATACTGCTCTTGTCATCGACGATTTCCACCTTGCAAGAAGTATGCGGGTGACCGCGCTTTTCAGACGCTTTGTAATGGAAATGCCGGACGATTTTCACATTGTCATCGTGACCCGCGATACGACAAATCTTGACATCACCGAGCTTTCCGTAAAAGGGCTGTGCAATGTCGTGCCTCAAAATATGCTGCGGTTTACCGACAGTGAGATTCAGGACTATTGTGCCCTGATGGGCTTCATGGCCGGCGAGAGCGAGATAAGAAAAATCGGCGATTACACAGGCGGTTGGATTTCACTGATTTATCTTATCATGCTCGGCATGGAACGGGGTATCTCCGTGGGTCGAAACGGCGCTATCAACGAGCTGGTGGAGAAGGTGCTCTATAACGCATACGACGAGCGCATCCAAAGGTTTTTGTTACGGCTTTCCATGATGGACGTCTTCACGGCGGAGCAGTCCGTGTTTGTAACGCAGGAAGAAAAATCGGAGGAAACCCTTAAAAAGCTGCGCCGTGAAAACGCATTTGTTGCCTTCGACGAGGCGGCGGGGGTCTATAAAATCCACAACGTGCTGCTGGATTTCCTTCGGGGTAAGCAGAAGGATAAAGAGGAACGTGCCGCGCTCAATCGGCGGCTTGGCGAATGGCACCTTGCGCGAAGGGAATATAGAACCGCATACGGCTATCTCTGCCGCGCGGGTGAGACGGAACGCATCCTCGCACTGCTGGACAACGCAGATACCATCACCAGCGATGCCGCCACTTTTGACGGCGTCTTAGAGCTGTTTGCCGCATTGCCCCGCGAGACGCTTCTCAAATATCCGCTGGCTTATTTGCAGTATATCGCCATCATTTTGACAAACGGGGATCCCGACGCTTTTCAGGACGGCGTGAGGCGCTTGAATGAGCTGCAGGAGGCTTGCGAGCAAGTCCAAGGCCCCATCCCGCACGGAAGAAACCGCATTCTCGCAGAACTTTATCTCACCCGGATTTTTGCCGTGTTCAATGACGCCAAGGAAATGACCGCTTGTATGAAGGAAGCGCAGCATCTGCTTAACGGGGATATTTCCTTTCTGCAAAAGCGGGAGGCTGAGTTCACCCTGGGCTCTCCCCATCTTCTCTATACCTGTTACAGGGAGCCGGGCAGCCTCAAAGAGCTCACGGAGCTCATGGCATCGGATTTTCCGATTTTTGCCGAGCTGGCCGACGGCTGCGGCACCGGCTGCGACTATGTGGCTCTGGCCGAATACGCGCTAGAAACCGGCGACTGGCAGGCGGCGGAGCTCAATGCCTTCAAAGCCATTTACAAAGCGCAGACCAAGGAACAGGTCGGTCTTATGATCTGCGCTTACCATGCTTTGATCAGGTTGTATCTCCATCAGGGGAAGACCGATGAAGCATTGGAGCTTCTGCGGCAGCTGAGGCAGGATGTGACGCTGGTGAACAACCCCTATTACAACACCGGGCTTGAACTTGTGGAAGGATACGTATACGGCTGTCTCACCCGGCTCGACAGTATCCCCCTGTGGCTGCAAACCGGGGATATGTACCCCGCGCATTTGTTTTACGAAGGCCTGGGCTTCAACTATATTGTCTACGGCAAGGCGCTACTGCTCTCAAAGAATTTCATCAAGCTCGAAATACTCACTGATGAATTTGCCCGCTGTTTCGACATCTTCCACAACCAGCTCGGCTTTTTACACAATCAGATTTTCAGGGCGGCGGCGCAATATCCGCTTTACGGCATGGAGGCGGGCTGCGCTGCCCTCCGCGAAGCCTTCGGCATGGCGCGGGAGGACCGCATCATCCTGCCCTTCGCCGAGTACGCGCCCGCCGTCATAGACATGGTCAGGCACATCGCCCATGCCGATTCGCGGGACGCATACATAAAGGAGGTGCTTTCCGCCTGTGGGCAGTATATGGAGAGCCTGAAGCGCTCTACACAGAGCGTGGCTTCCCTATCGGCAAGGGAGCTTGAAATCCTTACCCTAGCCGCGGAAGGCCTCAAGAGGGGTGAGATCGCTGGAAAGCTTTATGTTACCGCCGGCACCGTGCAGACCCATCTGCATAATATCTACCTGAAACTAGAGGTTAACGGTAGGACGGCGGCTATAAAAAAGGCGCAAAAGCTGAAGCTTTTTTAATTTTTCATACAAAAATATACCGTTCGGTAGATACCGGGACAAAAAATCATCCTCTATACTTCTCAGTATGGGGGATTTTTTATTCCCACGGATGGGAAGTATGCCGCGGTGCCATGGATGGCAAGGAGCGGCGAATGCCTGAAAACGTCCTCCAAATCGAAGGGAGGCTTCACCGTTGAGTAAAATACTCAAGGTCACGCCCAATGATGATTATACCCTGCTGGTGGAATTTGAGCAGGGCAATAAGATCATCTTCAATATGCGCGATATCGTAAAAACTATGCCTTTCAGCAGTCTGGAAGATTTAAGCCGCTTCAAAGACATCACGCTGGAGGAAAAGGCCATATGCTGGCCTGAGCCGGTCCCGGACGAAAAAAGCATCATGCCCCTGCGCCTGACGGTGGACAACATGCTTTTCACAATAAGGGGTTAAGAAGGAGGAAACGATATGAAAGCAAAACGATTTTTAAGCGTGATACTCTGTGTTTTATTAACGCTGACGCTGCTGCCCATGACGACTCAAGCTGCCCTGTTTAAAGTCCCGGAAAGCACGCCAGGAGGATTGACCATCACCTGGTACAGTGCCCTGCGAAGTTCTACAAATACTTCCGAAAGGCTTGTAAATTTGATTAATCCTGATGCTGATATCTTTAGTCAGGAGGCGTCGGAAAAGGCTTACAATGATCGCGACCGCTCCGTTTGCCTGGGATCTGAACCTTTTTCGGTCGATTCATATAAGGCGGATAAATGGCTGCCGGCAGATAAGTCAGCTTCGACATCCGACGCTCGTAACTGTTATGTATGGGGGGAAGTCAGCGGTTATATTAAAGTGCCATATGAGTGTGAGTTATATTACGATCTCAATGGAAAAGCTTGGGATGTTTGTTTTGATTATTACCGTATTGACAAAGGAAAAGTTTCTGGTTTGGGAAAATGGGGCACCTTAAGTGGTATTTGGGACAATAGGGAGTTTGGCCTTGGCGAAAATCGATATGTCATAAAAAGGAGCAACAAAGAAGGCGAAATGATCCCTTTCACCCTTTATATCGGCAAAATGCGTATTGAACCCAACGAAAAAATTGGGACGATTTCACTTGATACCTATGCCAGTAAGAACATAAATCATTATGAACGTATTCCAGCAAAGAATTTTTATTCCCAACTGTCCCTGAAAGATATACAGAGTTTTTTTGTGTTTAATCCCAACGACTATACGCTTACCCTCGATCCGATTCATAAGACCTTCCCCGTCAAGGACTACGAATACGGAATTGTTGCCGGCGATGTTAACGATTACAGTGTTGAAACCGCCACCGGTTTTCAGCCCCTGCAACTGGGGGTGAATCATGTAACACCGGATAGCGGGACAATAGTCATCCGGCATAAAACATTGAAAACCTGGTATATTTCCGTAGGAACTGCTAATTTAGACCAACCACGAAATATGGAGATCACCCGGCGGACTCCAACTACATGCACACTGTCCTGGGATGTCCCGCTGCAAATAGTTCCGGATGACTATAAAATTCGTTATGATATCTATCGCAGAGAGACCGGCCATAACCCCAAATTCGTCTCTACCTCAACAATGGCAATATCAAATGAATCCGCCCAAGTAGGTTCTACAACCGATCTGACATTTACCGATAAGGGGCTGAAGTATGACAGTAATTACGAATACTTCGTAAAGGCTGCGTATCCCACCGGCTTTTCCCCTCCATCCGATCTTGTTAGTACGGATACAGTGGCTATGGAAGAAATACCATCCGCGCCAACGGATTTAAAAGCCGTTCCGGTGAATCAAACAACCTCCAAAGTCGATTTAAAACTTAGCTGGTCGGCACCACAACCCAGGAAAGCTTATAGAGGAAAAGGCAATAGCCCTTACGTTCCGATTAAGGAATATATCATCTACCAAAAGATCACCCGTCGTACATGGGGTGTATATTTTCTTGATCCGCAGGAAATCGCCCGGACTACTGATACGAGTTATATCGACCGCGGCTTTGGCCTTTCCGACGAATGTGAGTATTATGTGCAGAGCGTTGAGAGCACTGGTAATATATCTTATTCCAGTTCCCCCCTTGAGGTATCGATCCAAAATTTGATTGACATCGCACCAAAAATCACACCGGACACATTGAAGATCAACAATGGTGATACGGTTGGACTTGTTGTGCAATACGACGACAGTTATACGGGAGAAATGCCCGGAACGTGGTCAGTTGCCGACAGTACCATCGTTTCGGTGGAAGAAAGCAACACCGAGCCCATAACTATTAACCCGAAACATACCATACCCGGCACTATCGGAGCGAAAGTGACCGGCAAAAAACCCGGCGCCACCACGGTTACATTCACCAATACCGCTACCGGCATAAGCGGGGATTGCAATGTTACAGTCATTCCTGCTTTTAAAATCGCTCCGGACCCATTGCCAGTGTATATTGACGAAACAGGCAGCCTGGCTGTTACTTTTGATGCCGGCTACAAAGGCTCAAGGTTCGGAAGCTGGTCGGTTGACGACAATACCGTCGCAACCATAGACCAGAACGGAGTTGTGACGGGCGAAAAAGCCGGAACAGCCATTGTAACTTATGCTAGCGGGCTAGCACCCGCCACCTCTGCAGGCGGGAATGGCAGGGTGATCATTGAAACAGCCAGCCGAGAGAAGTCAGCATACGATATCGTCAAGACCGCATCTGTAGTGGTGAAGCCGGGAAACTTTACGGTAAACTTTGACCCGAACGGCGGCGGCCCGAAGCCGGAAAGCGTAACCGTCAGGCACGATACCACAGTGGCCAGACCGGCGGATCCTTCTATGAGCGATAGGCAATTTCTAGGCTGGTTTACTGCCCCGCCAGGAGGCTTAATGGAGTTTGGAACCGTTAACCTTTTGGCAAAGGATAAAATGGTGAAGAAATGGGATTTCACCAACGATAAAGTGACGGAGGACATGACGCTCTACGCAAGGTGGGGTTTACGTGCAGGGCCATCGGGTGGTTCGTCGGTACACATACCGCTACCTAGCTGGCCGTATATTACCGGGCCGGATACTATCAACCTTTTGACTGTCAGCGACAGCGTTTATCAGTCGTATACTTTCGGCGGCTACCCGGCGCCGACAGACTACGGCATCAGTCCGACTGAATCCAATATAGCCGGGGCTACCTTTGCCGGGAATACGCTGACCATTCCGGAAGGCCTCAGCGCAGCAGGTTCGCCCTATTCCGTCACGCTTTTTGCAACCAATTCGGCCGGCACAGTGACCAAAACCATTACCGTGAACGTGAGCCCCCCGGTGGAGACTCCGCCGACAATTACCGGGCCGGATACGATCAACGTTTTGCAAGGCTTCGACCGTATTGATCAGGAGTATACCTTCGACGGCAACTCGGAACCGCCGACGTGCAGCATCCCGCCTGAACTTGATCCAGAAAAGGTTACCTTGACCGGGAATACGCTGACCATTCTGGGAGACGGCCTCGATGAAGGCACGTATACAGTTACGCTCACTGCAACCAATGCTGCCGGCACGACGACCAAAACCATCACCGTGAATGTCTATCCCGAGATAACAACCGACTTCGTCACAGAAATAGAATTTTTCCTGTCGAGAGAAGACAATAGAATCGATGCGTCCGGTGGCGCGGGCGGCCCATATACGTTCACTCTCGCTTCGGGCGCTATGCCGGCCGGGCTTACTCTCAATCCTGACGGCACAATTACAGGCACGGCAGCCTCGGGAGATTATGGTTATGTATCTGTAGAGATAAGCGATTGTGTCGGAAATTCTATAACGACAAATATGCTGGCAGTTCGCGTTACAGATTAGAAATTCAGGTATTGACCCGTTTTTTAGGCCAAACCTGATCTAATGGAGGTATTTACATGATGGGGAAAAAATTAATATCACTTCTGGTAGGCGCGGCTCTGTTTTTTTCGTTATCCTGCACAGCCCAAGCGGCAGTTTCCGTAATAAGTATCCCCGTTTCAACCGGGGGATCCGGCCACAGCCTTGCAGTAATGAACGACGGTACGCTTTGGGGCTGGGGATATAACTATCAGTATCAGCTTGGCAGCGCTACCCCCGATAACCTTACCACACCTGTTAAAATCATGGATGGTGCAGTATCCGTGGCAGCCGGGTCAATGCATAGCCTGGCTGTGAAATCCGACGGGAGTCTTTTCGGATGGGGCAGCAATACGCATGGGCAGCTCGGCTTAAGCCGGGAGGGCCAAACATCTTATATGAACGGCTCCGTCAAGGAATATTACAGCGATACACCAGTAAAAATCATGGACGGCGCGGCTTCGGTCGCGGCAAACGGTGTTTATTCCTATGTCATCAAGAATGACAGAACGCTTTGGGTCTTCGGGGGCGATGGGAAAAGCGGTGAGTATCTGATCGGCGACGGTACGGTGTCACAGCCCGCGCCCGTCAAAGTGATGGACAATGTTGTACTTGTCTCGGTGGGAGGGTCGAACGTACTGGCGTTAAAAGCGGACGGAGGCCTCTTTATGTGGGGAGACAACGCTTCCGGTGAAATTGGCGACGGGACAACCAAGGCACATACTAAGCCCGTTAAAATTATGGAAGATGTAGTTACAGCTGCACAGGGTACTTTTCATACCCTGGCGGTGAAAAAGGACGGTTCGCTCTGGGCATGGGGAAGCAACTACGGAGGCGGATTGGGTGACGGTACGAATAAAGACAGCCTTGTGCCTGTAAAGATCATGGAGGATGTAGTGTCGGCCGCCGCAGGCACCTGTCACAGCCTTGCCGTGAAAAAGGACGGCAGCCTGTGGGCATGGGGGCAGGGGGTAAGAGGTTTCGAAGGAAACAAAGGATATAATTACACGCCCGAAAAAATATTGGAGGATGTCGTTTATGTTTCCTCAAAGCAGCACACCAATTACGCTGTCAAAGCCGACGGCAGTTTATGGGCATGGGGTGACGGAATAAACCTGGGCAACATCTATTCATCTCCCTTCCCGAGGGAAGCTATGAATCAGGTCAAAGCGCCCTCACAATTAAACCTGCCGCTTGCTTCATCTATAACAACGGAAGCTATGAATAAGGCCAAAGCGCCCTCCTATGCGGTGAAGTCCGCCGCCGCCAAGGTCTTAATGAACGGGAAAGCAATGACTCTTGAGGCGTATACCATCAATAACAACAACTACTTCAAACTGAGAGATATCGCCATGGCGATAAATGGTACCGAAAAACAGTTTGAAGTAAGTTGGAACGGGGCAAACAACGCTTTCAGCCTCACGGCAAATAAGGCGTACACACCCGTCGGCGGAGAACTTTCCGTATCAGAAATGCCCATCCAGAAGACAGCAGTGATAACCGACTCAAGAATATATCTGGACGGCCGTGAGACTCAGCTTGCTGCGTTTAACATAGGCGGGTATAACTATTTCAAGCTCCGGGATATTGCCAAAGCTCTTGATTTCAGTGTGACCTGGGATGAAAAAGCAGGTACCATAGGTATTGATACCTCCCAAACATATGGCGCAGAAGCAGGTAGCGGAACAACAAGAGATTAAACCTATTTTCCGCCCCAAATATACCGTTCGGTAGATACCGGAACCAAAAATCATCCTCCATACTTCTTAGTATGGGGGATTTTTTATTCCCACGGATGGCAAGGAGCGGCGAATGCCCGGAATGTACTCCAAATCGGAAGGAGGCTTCACCCGATGAGTAAAATACTCAAGGTCACGCCCAATGACGATTATACCCTGCTGGTGGAATTTGAGCACGGCAACAAGATCATCTTCAATATGCGCGATATCGTAAAGACCATACCGTTCAGCAGTCTGGAGGATTTAAGCCGCTTCAAAGACATCACGCTGGAGGAAAAGGCCATATGCTGGCCTGAGCCGGTCCCAGACGAAAAAAGCATCATGCCCCTGCGCCTGACGGTGGACAACATGCTGTTCGCCATACGGGGTTAAATCGATGTCCGGAACAATCCAATAGAGAAAGGTGAGTACATATCATGAAAACGGATTATAAAAGTACACGGGGAATAAAGGGGAGACTCCTTTCCCTGCTGCTGACGGCGGCAATGGTGTTTACGATGATGTTCACGCTGCCGCCCATCACGGTATATGCGGTAAATCCAGCATATGCGAATGTCGGCACATACGCAGAGTTTACAAATGCTGTCGCGGACCCGGTTGTTGAAACCATCAACGTCACCAACGGCTTTTCTCTGGAGGGCGATGTGACCATTGACCGGTCGGTGACTATCGTCTCTGATGCGGTCTATACTGTCAGCGCGAATACCCATTCCCTCATAGTTGGAGACGGAGGCATTGTGTCGTTGGATGGCAGCCTTTCGCTGACAGGTACTTCAACGACAATTCAGGTGTCAAGCGGCGGTGCCCTTAGGCTTCCTGCATCCTATACCGGCTCGGTTTCGGCAAGCGGCAACAACAGTCGTGGCATTTTGGTTCAGCCAAAAGGTGTGGCCTATATCAACGGAGGCTCGGTTTCTGCCGATGGCGAGAACGCATATGGCATTCTACTTGGATGGGGAGACGGCATGGCTAATCTCTACATCGACATGTCCAATACCCCCTCAATTGATGAGGTCTATTATCTTGATTATGAAAAAACAGTCTCGTTCCTCACATCTTTTCCCGAGCCTTTTTCCGCTGTGCTGGGAGAGACAAAAACGGTGACCCTTACAGGGGGAGCAGACTTTCAAGTCCACACCACTTATGCTGACCCGCCGCCAGGTACCAGTGAGCACCTTAATGCACGGGAAGTCGAAGATAATATATTCACAGTGACCCCGAATGCAGTCGGAACTTACAGCCTTATCCTATTTGGATCGACGGCTCGCAGCAACACCTACATCATAATTCCCGTTACAGTAACATCAGGCTTTGCCGGCGGAGAAGGCACGGCAGGAAACCCGTTCCAGATTGCCAATATAGAGCAATTGAACCTGGTGCGTAAATTCTTAGGCTCAGCGCATACGAACAAATATTTCGTGCTGACGGCGGATATCGATCTTGCCGTGCCCCCGTATAATACGGGTGAAGGCTGGGAACCGATTGGCAATAATGTACCTGGAACAGATAATATGTTCCAGGGAAACTTTAACGGCAAAGGCAAAACCATCTCCGGCCTATTCATTGACCGAACTGATAACTCCGTGGGCCTGTTTGGCGCCTGCTCTGACGCCAGTATTCAAAACCTGGGCCTCTCCGGTGTGAACATTACAAGTAATGATAATGATGCAGGCTCCCTGGCAGGGCATCTGGGTGAAGCAAGTGCTGTCACCAATTGTTATGCCACAGGTACTGTGCGAGGCATCTACGCAGGCGGTCTGGTTGGAATCATAAGCCAAAGCACTATTACTAACTCCTACGCCGCATGCTCGGTTGCCGGCAGTTATGCCGGCGGCTTGGTCGGCGGTATGGGAGGCACTTCTTCGATTACAAACTCTTACGCTGCAGGCTCGGTTACCGGCACTGATTTCAGTGGTGGACTGGTAGGATATAAACTAGAAGGTAGTACAGTAACAGCATCCTACTACAATAGCCAAACCAGCGGAAAGTCAGACAACGACGGCAAGGGAGAACCGAAGACCTCTAGCCAATTGGTTCAAAAGGCAACCTTCAGCGGATGGGATTTCACTGAGGAAACAGGAGATTGGGACATTAGCGAGGGGATATCATATCCCTACCTGCGGGCTTTAGTTCCTGCTTCTCTGCCCGCGCCTCCTGCGCCGACCGGAATCACGGTTAGGCCTGAAAACCTAACGCTTACCTACGGAGGGGTTACGGCAACGCTCACGCCCTCCTTAGTGGGGCCGGCCGGCGCCCTTATGCCCGTCATCACCTGGTCCAGCAGTAACACCAGCGTGGCCACGGTGAGCGACGGTGCAGTAACTCCGGTCAGTGCTGGCGATGCAACCATCACCGCATCCATCGCCGGCAGGACAATCAGCGATACGGCCACGGTACAGGTGAATAAACGTCCGCTGACTATCAGCGGAAGCTTCACCAGCGACAATAAGCAATACGACGGAACCACCACTGCCTCGATCGATATCAACGACCTTACGCTGAGCGGTATCGTCGGTGGCGATAGGGTCACCCTGAATGCGAGCGCGGTCTTTGAGGACGCAAACGTGGGTACAGGCAAGGTGGTAAGCTTGACTGGCTCGACACTGACGGGCGCCGATGCGGCAAACTACATCCTTGACTTTCCCGGAGCGCCCATAACAACGGCGGAAATTACGAGAGCAACGGGGCTGCAAGCTCCCACCGCCCCACCGCTTCAAAGTAAGACGAGCACCAGCGTGACCCTGACGCCAAACGCGGAGCAGGAGTTCTCGAAGGACAACGGAACCACCTGGCAGACGAGCAATGTCTTTACAGGACTGACACCTTCTACTGAATACAGCTTTATCAGCAGAGTTAAGGACGACGTAAACCACGAAGCCTCGCCCGCCAGCGCGGCGATGACGGTGACGACAGACGCCTCGTCATTCTCTGGCAGCGGTACTTCGGGTGGTAGCGGCGGTAGAAGTACATCCTCCACCGGCAGACTCGAAATACCGTCCTCCTTCGTTTCAAACCCGAATTCCAGCAAAACACTGACGCTAGGAAACGACATCGCCAGCGTCACAATTCCATCGGATATGCTCGATAACATTCCGGGCATTGTCAGTAAAAAAGCGGAAATAAACATAAGTGAAGGCGATAAGGAAAGCCTACCCGACGATGTAAAAGCCGCCATCGGTGACAGGCCGCTGATTCAGCTTACTCTGCTACTGGACGGCAAGAAGACCGACTGGAGCAATCCCGACGCTCCGGTGACGGTTTCCATCCCCTACTCTCCGACAGCCGAGGAGCTTGCTAACCCAGAGGGCATCACGGCGTACTACATTGATGGCAACGGTAACCTGACCGAGATGGCAGGCGCGAAGTACGATCCCCAAACAAAGACAGTTGTGTTCCAAATCACCCATTTCAGCTACTATGCAGTGGGCTACAAGACGGCGACTGCATCGGTTGTTCCAGCTCCGATCACACCATCAGCACAAACGGTACAGTTCAGAGATGTTCTCCCCAGTGCATGGTACTATGACGCAGTAAGCTTCTGCGCAGCAAAAGGCATTACCACCGGCACAGGCAACGGCAATTTCAGTCCCGATGCAACCCTAACACGCGGTCAGTTTATCACCATGCTGCTAAAAGCCTATAGCATCGAGGCGATTGCAGCCCCCACCGACAACTTTGCCGATGCAGGCAGTACCTACTACACCGGTTATCTGGCAGCAGCCAAGGCCAGGGGGATCTCCAATGGTGTGGGCGACAATAAGTTTGCCCCGGAAAAGGCCATCACCCGACAGGAGATGTTCACGTTGCTGTACAATGCGCTGAAGAATATCAGTCAGCTTCCACAGGGCGATTCCGGCAAGACACTGTCCGAATTCAGTGACGCCAACAGCGTTGCAGCTTGGGCAACCGAGGCCATGACCGTTCTGGTCAAGTCCGGCACAGTTTCCGGCAGTGACGGCAAGCTCGACCCGACAGGCGGTTCCACCCGCGCACAGATGGCGCAGGTGCTGTACAATCTGCTGAGAAAGTAAAATGAAATAAGACTCTGAACAGCAGCAAGCCCACAGGCATTTTCAGCTTGTGGGCTTGTTTTTTAATCATTCTCTTTGGATAGATTCCGGATCAATAGCTTATGGTATGGCTATAAATGTATGACCATAACTTTTGGCATATTCCTCGGCCGCTGAGCCAGGTACCCCACATATAATGAACTCTTTAGGTTTTTGATCTCCATCTGCTGTCGAGGTGCCCTGGTTACCCCAAAAAGCAGCCCTACCAACATAAGTTACACTCGCAGGTATGGTTACCTCTTTAAGCTTGTTCCAGGAGAAAGCATTGTCCTGAATCCAGGTCACTGTGTCAGGGATCTCCACAGAGGTTAATCCCCTACCTTGGAAGGATCCAATGGGGTTTCTCCCAGTTGCATCATGGTATATAAAGATGCTGGTAACTGGATATCCTCCCAGTCTTTTCGGAATCCTCACATCTTTGGGTCCATTCGAACTGTATCTATCAATTTGTGCACTACCCCCCCAGGATGGTACCCAATACTCAAAATAGCGTTCGGGAGTATAAAATGAGTCGGATTCAAGATCTAATCTAATTTTCTGTCCGCTACTGACCGTAGGCAAGTTAATGGCAAAAGAGTCGTTGACATTTAACCGGATCTCCTTTCCATTCCTCAAGGCATCTTCAATATCAGCCCACTCAATCACGAGATAATCACTGGCAGCATCATTACCATATTTGCCATCGGTAAACCTCTTCGTTGCTTTGATCTGACCGTCAATTATTACGTCAATATAACCTTCGAGCCAACTGTTGTGGATCGGAGAAACCTTAGGAGTTACCGAACCCCATAAATAGACGGGTTGCTTGCGTTGAAAATATGCATTCACCGTGATGTCCTGATCCATGTCAATCGTAATATCGGAATCAGTATCCTCCCTGCCATCCACTTCCCATTTTGCAAATTCCCAATTTCGACCCAAAGGAGTCTGAGTCAGTTGTAATTCAGTACCCACTTCATAAATATGCTTTCCTGCTACAGGTTGAATTGTACTCTGACCATAGACTGCAGCGTGAACCGTACCCTGACCCTGAACATTAACGGTCAGTATCTTAAGATCAGCCATTTCGCGAAATGTGTGTTTATTGCTGTTAGCATAAGCCTGGGCTGGCGAAGGTGACACTCCGAAGATGGTTAAGTCAGCCGGGTTGCTGTTATTTGTGAATGCACCACCGCCGATACTGGTCACACTGGCAGGAATAACTGCCGCATTAAGCGGATTATCAGAAAAAGCCCAGCTTCCAATGCTAGTCACACTGGACGGAAAGAATATAACCTCCAGCTTATTAGCATTAAAGGCATAGTTGCCAACACTTTCAACCTTATCGGGGATAACCAATGAAGCCAGCTTATTGCGCCCAAAAGCACTGGGGCCAATACTGGTCAAGGTGGAGGGAAGGATTATGGACTGCAGGTTATTAGCATCGAAAGCACCCTGTCCAATACTGGTAATGCCTTCCGAAATAACCAGTGAAGTCAGCTGATTGCGTGAAAAAGCGTAGGAGCCAATACTGGTCAAGGTGGAGGGAAGGACTACAGATTGCAGCTTATTAGCATCGAATGCATAGTTTCCAATACTGGTAATACCTTCGGGGATAACCAGTGAAGTCAGCTCATTGCTACCAAATGAACTGGGGCCAATACTGGTCAAGGTGGAGGGAAGGACTATAGACTGCAGTTGATTATCAGCGAAAGCACCCTGTCCAATGCTGGTAACCCCTTTCGGGAGATCCAGTATAGTCAGCTGATTGCGTTCAAAAGCCCAGGTCCCAATACTGTTCAAGGTGGAGGGAAGTTTTAATACCTTCAGGCTTTTCTGGCTAAAAGCAAAATTCCCAATACTGGTTACCGGATAGCCCCCTAAAGTATCCGGAATATATAAATATTGAGGACCATTCTTACTATAAGCAGTGATCTTGGCTTGCCCGTCAGCTACGGTATAGGTCAGATAAGGTTCGATATTAGCTTCTTCTCCTAAAAGCACACTGCCCAGCGGGGGATCATCGCTGCCACCTGAACCACCGTTTCCGCCTGAATCACCGCTTTCGGTTTTTTCAGTTTTTGGTGGATCGACAACCGTAGTCCCCTCCTGAATCTCTTTACCGCCTACACTGGCTGTTACCCCGGGCGCCACTACGGTGGTAACCGGAACTGGTTCAATCACCACATTATTTGCGTTTATGTTGGCTGTCTCAATCTCGCCCTCGCCATTGATCTGGGCACTTCCGTCAATGTTTAAGGTAACGATCCGTGCTGTCTCCTCCAGGTAGACTACTGCATTATCAACATCCTGGCTAATGTTTAATTCGTCAATGGTTCCATGCAGTTCCAGGCTAATGTTGGCTTGCATAGTCAGGGTGCTAAAATCACCCTCCAGCCTGAGCGTGGCTCCAGGAGGGATCTCCTGAGTTATCTTGATCGTCTCAAAGCCCGATCCGGTCGTTTCAATTTCAACCAGGGTAGCACCTGATGCCAGCTGAATCAACTGAACACTGGTATTGCCGGTGGCTACAATCCGTACCCCCTCCTTGTTTATGGTGAGATGGGGCAGGCTGCTGTCTTCTACCGTAATGCTGTTGGGGCCGCCGCCTTTTATGATGGTATTTTCTTTGACTGATACATTTTTGAGTTTTACATCACCTTCGCCAATTCCCACCGCCAGCAGGAGATTCCCGTTAATAATGGTATTTTGCAATGTTATACCGGCATTACTGATGACCACATTACCATCGATAGTTTTGCTCCCTGATTCAGGCCCATAGGTTCCAGCTTGGCCATAAACCGCTATGGTCCCGGTATTTCTTACCGCCTGGTCAATGATTACCATAGCCTCAGCGCGAGTTACCGATCGGGTGGGCCGGAAGGTCTTGTCAGGATAACCATTCAATATGCCCTGGGCAAAAACCGTTTCCACATAAGGCTTGGACCAATCCGCCAGCTGCTCATAATC
>Ga0209509_1001306_pt1 | contig 19123 bp, 17 predicted proteins | sample BioC13SIPDNA_FD_185743 | JGI IMG/M metagenome (GOLD analysis project Ga0209509, IMG submission 185743) | Anaerobic biogas reactor microbial communites from Washington, USA - Biogas_R1_A C13 SIP DNA (SPAdes) (version 2) | ecosystem: Engineered > Bioreactor > Anaerobic > Unclassified | place...
GGCGACCCGGCACTTTACGGGGCGATCGTCGAGCAGATGGCGGAACTTGAGCGGCGCGGGATCGGGGCCGAGATCGTCCCCGGCGTCTCGTCGCTCTTCGCGGCCGCGGCTGCCCTCAAGACCCAGTTCACCCTCCGCGACGTCTCTGAGAGCCTGATCGTCACCCGCCCGGCGGGGGCGACGCTTGAAGCGGACCTGATCCCTGAGTTCTCCCGGCTCGGGCAGACGATGGTGGTCTTCCTCGGGACCGAGCATATGGAGGAGATCCTCGCCCGGGTGGAGTGTCCCCCCGATACACCGGCGGCGGTCGTCTACCACGCCTCCTGGCCTGACCAGAAGGTCGTCCGGGGGACGGTGGCCGATATCGCGGCGAAGGCCCGGGCGGCAGGGATCGAGCGGACGGCGCTGATCGTCATCGGGAAGGTGGTCGATCCGGCGACGTCCGGGTTCGGGAGGTCGGTCCTCTACTCATGACCGGGACTGTCGTGATAGCCCTCGAGCGGTTCCTCCCCGATGCACGCCGGATAGCAGGCGCGCTCGGCGCTGAGGTCATCCCCTACGGCCCTGACGTGTTCCGGGAAGCCTTTGCCGGCTACCGCCGGATCGTCGCCCTGATGTCGGCCGGGATCGCAGTCCGGGGGATCGCTCCCCTCCTCGTCGACAAGTGGCGGGACCCGGCAGTCGTGGTGGTCAGCCCGGATCTCCGCTACGCCGTCCCGGTCGTCGGCGGGCATCACGGCGGAAACGATCTCGCGCGGGAACTCGCCGCCCTCGGGATCGAGCCCGTGATCACGACCGCGACCGAGACCCGGGGCCGGGAGTCGGTGGAGGGAATCGCCGCCCGCAGAGGGTGCGATATCGTGAACCGCGACTCCACCAGGGCGGTGAACGCCGCGATCCTGGACGCAGACGTGCCCCTCTACGCCGTCACCGGCCCGGGGATCGTCGTCGCGGGACCGGGGATCTCCTTCCTTGCGAGGAAGGGCGACTACGCCGTCGGCGTTGGGTGCCGGAAGGGTGTTTCGGCGGCAGATGTGACCGCGGCAGTCGGGCAGGCGCTCCATGAGGCAGGAGTCGCCCCGGACGAGGTCCTCGTCTACGCAACGACCGCAAAGAAGCGCGGGGAGGCGGGGCTCCTCCAGGGGATCTTCGACCTCGGCGGCAACCTCGTCTTCCTGGACGACGATATGATTAACGCTTGGGAGGTCAAAACACCCTCAAGGGCCTCCCTGATCGGACTTGTCGGGGTCGCGGAACCAGCGGCCCTGGCGGTCTCGAAGCGCAAAGAACTGGTGCTTGCCAAGCAGGCCTATGGGAGTGTTACTGTTGCAATCGCGCGATAATAGAGGAAGGCTGTATATTGTCAGCACCGGCCCCGGCAACCTGCTGCACATGACGCCCCGGGCACTAAAAGCCCTCGGCGAGGCCGAATGCGTCATCGGCAACGGGTTCTACCTGGACCTGGTTATGCCGATGCTGGCCGGAAAAGAAGTCATCAGGAGCAGCATGGGCCGGGAGGTCGACCGGGCGAAGAAGGCGCTCGCCCTCAGCGAGGACCGGGTCGTCGCGATGGTGAGCGGCGGCGATGCCGGGATCTACGGGATGGCGAGCATCGTGCTCGAGGTGGCGGAACGATCGGGGACTGCGGTCCCGGTCGAGGTCGTCCCCGGTATCACGGCCGCGGTCTCTGCGGCCTCACGGCTGGGCTCGCCGCTCTCGGGGGACTACGTCACGATGAGTCTCTCTGACCTCCTGACGCCCTGGGAGGAGATCGAGCGGAGGCTCGATCTCGCGTTTCAGATGCGGGTGCCGGTCGTTCTCTACAACCCCCGGAGCCGGGGGAGACCGCACAACCTGGGCGCGGCGATCGGGATCGCCCGCCGCCACCTCCCGGCCGAAACGCCGGTCGGGGTGGTCAGGAACGCCTACCGTGAGGGGGAGGAGCGGCTGATCACGACGCTTGGTGAGTTTGAAGACCACTTCGCCTTTGTGGATATGCACTCGATCGTTTTTGTCGGCGGAGAAGAGACAAGGATCTGGAGGGATGAGGGAGATGAGAGAGGAATCATCACGCCCCGGGGATACCACCGGAAATACGTATACTGACCTTGCGGCGGTCACCCCTGAGGCATACGCGATAGCGAGCACGAGCCGGAACCTTGCCCGTGAGCGGGTGGGGAACGCCACCCCCGAGGATCGGATCAGGCAGCGGTGCTCGATAGCGGTCGGCGACTTTGCGATGGCGGACCTGATGCGCTTCGCCGGTGACCCGGTTGCGGCCGGGCTTGCCGCGCTCGCCCGGGAGGCGCCGATCATCACCGATATCAGGATGGTGCAGGCCGGCATCCTGAAACGCGGGCATGGGAGCGAGATCCTCTGCGCCCTCGACTATGGGGAGGATATCGCCCGGGAGCGCGGGATAACCCGGACGTCCGCGGGTTTTGTTGCCCTGCGGGACCGGATCGAGGGCTCGATCGTGGTCATCGGGAACGCCCCCTCGGCGCTCCTTATTATCTGCGATATGGTCAGGGAAGGGGTCCGCCCGGCGCTGGTCGTCGGGACCCCGGTCGGGTTTGTGAACGCGGCGGAGTCGAAAGAGGCGCTCCGTGCCCTCGATGTGCCGTCGGTCTCCAACGCCGGCACCCGGGGCGGCACGCCGGTGGCGGTGGCGGCGATAAACGAGATCATCACGATTCTTGCCGAGCGTGCAGGTTATGAAGGACCCGGTTACTGATTTTGAGTATCCCGCCGAGTGGGTGGCGGCGTGCCGGTCGCCTGCCCTCCTCCCCGATGTCAGGCGGGGTCTTGCGGTCCTGACTTCGTCGGGAACGGTCCTCCGCCGGGGGTTTACGACCGGGACGACGGCGGCTGCGGCCTGTAAGGCGGCGGTCCTCTCGCTTGCAGAGGACGAGGAGATCACGGGGGTGGGGATCACCCTCCCCTGCGGTATCGCGGTCAGGATCCCTGTGGACGCCTACCGCGGGACAGCGTCGTGCTGGAAGGACGCGGGGGATTACCCCTCTGACGTGACAGCAGGGCTTGAGTTCGTCGCGACCGCCGCGCCCTCGATCTCGGGGTCAGTCCAGTTCGTCCCCGGCGAGGGTATCGGGAGTTTTGCCAGGAACACCCACCGCCACCGCCAGGGGACGCCGGCGATCAGTGAACCGGCGCTCGACTGTATCAGGCGGTCGATCGCGGAGGGGGTGGAGGAGGCCGACCTCCCGGGTGTAACGGTCATCCTGACAGTCCCCCGGGGCGCTGAGGTCGCACAGAAGACGCTGAACCCGAAGATCGGGGTGCACGGTGGGATATCGGTCCTCGGGACAACCGGGCTCGTGGAGCCCTGGGACGACCACCTGATGGAGGGGGTGCTCGACCGGATCGCCCGGGCTCCCGGGGGGGTTGTGCTGACGACCGGGCGGCTCGGGCTCCGCTACTCCCGGCTCCTCTTCCCGGAGCGGGAGGCGGTCCTCGTGGGGAGCAAGCTTGCCGAGGCACTCCGGGTGGTGGACGGGGATGCTGTGATCTGCGGGCTCCCCGGCCTGATCCTGAAGTTCATGAACCCGGATGTGCTCGACGGGACCGGGTGCGCGACGGTCGAGGAGCTCTCGGCGACCCCGGAGTGGGATGATGTGGCCAGCCGGGAGATTGCGGCGTTCCAGGAGCGCTACCCGCGCGTTCGGGTCGTGCTCGTCAGCCGCGACGGGAAGGTCATCGGGGAGTCGCCGTGAAGGTCGTGGGCGTTGGCTGCGGTCCGGGTATGCTGACAGCAGAGGCGGCCGCGGTCATCGCGGGGGCGACGCTCATTTACGGCTCACCCCGGGCGATCGCGCTTGCCCGGGCTGCCATCCGGCCGGGGTGCGAGGTGCACGAGATCGAGGATTACGGGGGCTTACGGTCCCTCCCGGCAGGCGCGGTCGTCCTCTCGACGGGGGACCCGATGCTTGCGGGGCTCGGCTACCTCCCGGGTGAGGTGGTTCCCGGGATATCCTCCCTCCAGGTCGCCTTCGCCAGGCTGAAGGTCCCGCTCGTGCGGGCTGCGGTCGTCTCGGCCCACGGGAAGGACCATGCCCGGGCAGTCGCCGATGCCAGGGAGGAGGTCCTGCGGGGCCGGGTGGTCTTCCTCATCGCCGACCCGGCCTTCGATGTCGGGGCGCTCGCGGCCGCCCTTCCGCCGGAGACCAGGGTCGCCGTTTGCGAGGATCTCGGCTACCCGGAGGAGCGGGTCGCGGTCGGGACGGGGGCAGAGCCCCCGGCGGTCCGGGGGGACCTCTTTGTGGTGGTGGCGGGGGAGTTTTAGGGGCGATAGCAAAATAGTCCGCTATTCGTTCATGCGTTTTCAAAAATGCCCTTAAGACCCGTAACCCGGGAGACAACACGATCCCGGACAGGGGGCGTGCGGGCCTTCGTCTGGTTGCAAAACCGGCATCGTCCGGCTCATGAGGGGGGTTACCGGTCAAACACTTTCTCGATCCCAGTACTTCGCTAATTCTGACAGCCGACATCGAATGATGCGGCCTCACGTGACGCCTCAACGTGAGTTCTCAGCGCCCGGAAACTGGATTTCGCGGCTTCGCGGCTTCGCGTGAGGCTCTATCCCCTCGTGCTGAAATCTCACGCGAAGACGCGAAGAGCGCGAAGGGAAATCGATGGTTTGCCCTCCTGAGGACGGGCTCAAACATTTTAGCGAAGTACTGGATCCGCACGCGCCGGCCGAGCATCGTCTCGTACCACTCCTGCTGCTTCAGGGCCTGCTTCATGCTCCTGATGCGGTGCCGGATCCGTGTCCCGGTCGCCGTATCGATCAGTACCAGCCTGGACACTCATATCATTCCTGTTTTATGAATGAGGGTACATCCCTGTAGTTTACGAAGGTTTTCTTTTTGGTATTGCCCTCTTCTTCCTACTATCGTACACGATGATGTTTACCCGTGTGGGGGCAATAAATTCCAGCTGATACCCATGAGGTTCAAGCAATTGACGATCTCTCATCTATTGCCCCCTGGAAGTCCTTTTCCACTGAGATTCCTGTGATCAATACTGTTTTCGAGGAGGATACCTATTACCGCATACCAACACATCTTGTGACCCATAGAGGTCAGTTTCTTGAATTAGACGCTATCCTCTTGAATCCCTATACCATAAGGTACCTCTTATAGGGGCCTCCTCCGCTCCGCAGTGGGGTTTCGGGACAACCCAAGGGGATCAATTAATGGGCATCAACGCGATACTGATAATCCCTGCCAAACTCTCCATCTAACGTGAAGCTAACCTGCCTGGTCTCGCCGGACGAGATAAATACCCGTTGCGAAGCCTGATCCCGGGTAAACCCTTTCTCTGCATCGAACAATTGTGCTATTACGGTGACATCGCCGTCACTTCCATCGTTTCTTATCTGTGCGTTAACCTTATACACGACTCCTTTGGATAGGCTGAAACTCTCGGTTGCAGATTGGTGCACAACCTTGGGCTTAGGACCCATCAATCCCATACAACCAGCAGTCAGAATAAGAGCAGTCACAATAAGAACTGCAATCAGGCCCAGAGCAAGGATACGGCTCTTCATAATCAGCAATAGTTATATCGACATATTACAATTTCCAATTTATTTCGCACCTGGTAACTATTCAGCCTCGACCGAAAGATCCCTGCAATTTGGCGTTGAAATAAAAAATAATCGCCGGGTGATACCCCGCATCAGCCAGTACTGCGATTCACTGGCAGGCGCATTCAATGGAAATCGTTCATCCTGACCGCCGTTCACTGACCAGCCTGAATAGTTACGAAAGGAGATTATTGGTCGACAGCCGCAAGATCGATCGTGAAGCAGTTCACGGCGAAGAGATCCATATCGGAGTCCGCCGTATCGGAGACGACCGCCGGGTATTGCCGGACTACCCTGAATATGACGGCATCTTCCGGCAGGGCCGGGTCCATCGGAGGATCGATGTTCTTCTGGATGACGAGGCGGGCGGGATCGAGGTTCGTGGCGTAGTACTCTTTAAACGCCGCCCGCTTCTCCTCGGGGATGGCGACCCAGTCGGCCACCTCGGCAACGGTCACGTCGTTCGGGACCCAGCCGTAGCCGGGCAGGTAGTACTCCGCCCAGAAGTGCGTGCCGGGCGTCTCGGCAAGAAGCATCTGGTAGCCGCCGATGGCACGGGCGGGGATCCCGAGCGACCGGCAGAACGCGGCAAAGAGTGTGCTCTGGGTGCCGCAGTCGCCGTGGCCGGTCTCGAACATGTGGGTGGACTCAGCGACCTTGGGTTTGCGGGCATCGAGCGAGAAGTGCGGGACGTGGCTGTAGGGGTAGGTCTCGATGATGTGGCGGTAGATCATCTGCGCCTGGAGGTGCGGGTTCGTCTCGTTCCCGACGATCTCCCGTGCTTTCTCCCGGACTGCATCCGTGATCTCGATGTTCTGCTCCGATGCCGTATACAGCAGGTAATCAGGATCGCTCGTGTTGTACTCCCCGACCAGTGCAGGGTCGATACCGCGAAAGATCTGCTCGTAGGAGGTGAACGCGATATCCACCGAGAGGACGAGGTCCCCGTTGACCGCCCCGGCCGGAACCTCATAGTAGACGTAGCCGATAGGGCCGGTGGTGAACGGGCCGGCGACGATATACTCCGGGCATGAGAGGTTCGTGACGGTGACGTTTCGCTGCGCGTCCGTCTCGACCGGGAGCGGGAACCAGATCTTCAAGATCCCGGATGAGGGGAGCGCCTCGTGCGGGATCTCGAACCGTTCGACCCCCGCGTAGCGGACCGGGTTCACGTACGGCCCGTGCTCCGACCGGTTCTCCGACCAGGCGTACCGGGCGATGTAGTCGAAGTCGAGATTCCTCTCGTTCTGCTTCTGCATCTCATCGGGGTGCGCGTAGAGGTAGTTGCCGGCGACGTCGTAGAAGTAGAGCGTCTCGTTCTCCGAGACGATCTTCTGGGCCCGGTTCTCCAGCCAGTCGGCTATCGCCGCATCGGTGATCCCGGGGATCTTCTCCCGCAGCGCCGCCTCTGCGGCCGCATGGTCGAACGGGTACTCCATATACGTCCGGTTCGCCCGGAACATGGCATCTCTTGCCGTCCGTGCCCTGTCCGGATTGCCTGCGCCGGTGTAGAGGGCGTAGGCCTCCGCGAAGCGTTCTTCAGCGACCCGGTAGTTGGCGTCCGCGTATTCAGCCACCCCCCGGGTGTAAGCCTCGTCGGCAGGCGAGGCACCCGATGCATCGAGTGTTTTCGTATCCTGTGGTGTGGTAGTGCATCCAGCCGCAAGGAGGAGCAGGAGTGCAGAGATGACCAGAAGAGCAGTAGTTGAACGGTGATTCATAGAAGGGAGAAGATGTGGATTGATAATGAACTTTTCTGTTTTACTCGACTGTTATCCGGGGAGATTGAGGGATTTGCGGCTTTTGGTCAGGCAACCCTCCTGCCAGCAGCAGGGGATGCCCGGTAGCAGCCGGCTATCCGGTCCCCGACCGTCGTGCACGGCCGTACTTCGGTTGGAAGTAGTTCTGCGCGATATCAGGCCTGTCGGATAGGGGCGTAGGATTACTCCCACGCCCCCTTCTCAGAACGGAGCGTGCGACTTTCACCGCACGCCGCTCAAGCACTTCACAACCCAAGCTTCGGGCGGCACTATGCGAAGGACTTCGCATAGTGCCTTTGCAGTCCGGGTCTGTAGCCTGTTCACGATTCCTTGTCAGTATGCTTCTCGCCTTGCGGCATCGGTGAATGACATACTTCCACGGGTATACCTCCCTTCAATGCTTTGAAACACCTATCCCACGTCAGCACCCTTTCAGGTCGAGGCATCTGCCTCTATCCTGCCCATTGCAGGCAGACATTCGCTTCTTGGGACATCCTGTTCCGCCTGCACTATCTGTTGGCCTCGCGGCCTCCATACCTCATTCGAGGGTTGCATGCGGGTTTCCAAGTCCCGAAATAGGGATAATTATGGGTGTTTTAGGAGTCATCTCCAGGCCGGGAATCGTCCGTCCGTTCGTTATACCGTAAGGATATCCAGCACAACCATATTTCATACCATTTTGGTTCAGGCGCAGTCTGGTTTCGCCTGTTCCACCTAACGACCCTTTCAATGAATTCAGCGTTTGCTTCTCCATGACATCCTTTCCCGGGCAGATTGTCCGGGTCAGACTCCCGGGGGTCTCCACGTTGTCCCGCAGGCTTCACACATTCCCGTTACCAGAAATGCATGCTGCGGCAGGGATATCCCGAACGGAGGGGATAGCATTACGCAATCCATATTTCAGCTTCTTGTCGCACATCCTTGGGGTGGTTCACTGTTTTGTTCTCCATAGCATCCTTACTCTAGCAATTTGTCCGGGGAAGGCTCCCGGAGGTCACCACATTGTCCCATGAGCCTCACACACCTCCGTTACCGGGGGTGCATGTCATGGTAGAGTCATGCCGAAAGGAAGGTATGGCGTTCCGCAATCCGTGATACAACTTTACATGTCGCACCAGTACTTTGGTCATTTTGGCAACTGGCATCGGAAGATGCATCTCGCGCGAAGCGCGCCATGAGCCTTCGGCTCATAGATGAGCATGAAAACCGGCTATGGCCGGCCCGTATTGGTCATAGCCGCCTCTTCGAGCGGGCGCTCTCCAGACCCATAGAGTGTTTTTCATACCAGCCGCGAAGGACGCGAAGGGAAGCCAGTGGTTTGACCTTCAGAGGGGCTTCCGCGAAACTTTAGCGAATTACTGAGGCCGGGACAGCGCCCGCTCCGGGTGGAAAAAGGGGATTATTGGTCGGCCGCCGTAAGACTGATCCCGAAACACCCCATGCAGAAGAGATCCAGGTCGTAATCTGCCGTATCGGAGACGACCGCCGGGACCTGCCGGACAACCCTGAAGAAGACAGCATCGTCGGGTAGGGCCGGGTCCATCGGGGCGTCGACGTTCTTCTGGATGACAAGGCGTGCCGGGTCGAGGTTCGCGGCGTAGTAGTCCTTGAACGCCGTCCGTTTCTCCCCTGGGAGGACGACCCAGTCTGCCGCCTCGGCAACCGTCACGTCATTCGGGACCCAGCCGTAGCCGGGCAGGTAATACTCCGACCAGAAGTGGCCGCCGGGCGTCTCAGCTATGATCATCTGGTAGCCACCGAGGGCACGGGCGGGGATCCCGAGCGACCGGCAGAATGCAGAGAAGAGCAAGCTCTGGGTGCCGCAGTCGCCGTGGCCGGTCTTGAACATATAGGTCGACTCGGCGACCTTGGGCTCGCGGGCATCGAGTGAAGCGTGCGGAACGTGGCTGTAGGGGTAGGTCTCGATGATGTGGTAGTAGATCATCTGCGCCTGGAGGTGCGGGTTCGTCTCATTTCCGACGATCTCCCGCGCCTTCTCCCGGACCGCGTCCGTGATCTCGATGTTGCGCTCGGATCTCGTGTAGAGCAGGTACTCGGGGTCGCTCGTGTTGTACTCCCCGACCAGTGCCGGGTCGATATCCTCGAATATCTGCTCGTAGGAGGTGAACGCGATATCCGCCGTGATGACGAGGTCCCCGTTGACCGCCTCGGCCGGGACCTCGTAGTAGACGTAACCGATATCTCCCGTGGTGAACGGGCCGGCGACGATGAAGTCGGGAGCCGAGAGGTTCGTGACGGTGACGTTCCTCTGCGCGTCCGTCTCGACCGGGAGCGGGAACCAGATCTTCAGGATCCCGGATGAGGGAAACGCCTCGTGCGGGATCTCCAGCCGTTCGACGCCCGCGTAGCGGACCGGGTTCACGTACGGCCCGGACCCCCCGGACCGGTTCTCCGACCAGGCGTACCGGGCGATGTAGTCGAAGTCGAGATTCCTCTCGTTCTGCTTCTGCATCTCGTCGGGGTGCGCGTAGAGGTAGTTCCCGGTGACGTCGTAGAAGTAGAGCGTCTCGTTCTCCGAAACGATCGTCTGGGCGCGAGTATCCAGCCATTCGGCTATCGCCGCATCGGTGATGCCGGGGATCCTCTCCCACAGCGCCGCCTCTGCGGCCGCACGGTCGAACGGGTACTCCATATACGTCCGGTTCGCCCGGAAGATAGCATTTCTCGCCGTCAACGCCTTAGCCGCATCACCTACGCCGGTGTAGAGGGCGTAGGCCTCCGCGAAGCGTTCTTCGGCGATACGATAGTTGGCGGCTCCGTATTCGGCGAGCCCCCGGGCGTAGGCCTCGTCGGCAGGCGAGGGACCCGATGCATCGAGCGTTTTCGTATCCTGTGGTGTGGCGGTGCATCCAGCCGCAAGGAGGAGCAGGAGTGCAGAGATGACCAGAAGAGCAGCAGTTGAACGGTGATTCATAGAAGGGAGAAGATGTGAATTGATGATAAACGTTTCTGTTTTACTCGACTATTATCCGGGGAGATTGAGGGATTTTCGGCTTTTGGCCAGGCAACCCTCCTGGGGCACGACGATATGGCAATGCTCAAAGAGCGGATGGAGGCATCCGCACGATCGAAAGGTCGCGGCCCTTGCTGCTCTTTGAACTCATCACATCTGGAACCGAACGGGTTTTATCCGGTCGGATAGGCCCTATTGAACAGGGAGGGCATGATTTTTTTTTAAAATCGTGTTTAGTCCCCTATTCTTCCGATAAAAGAGAGAAAGATATATCTATTCGAAGATTATTTACTAATGAAAGCGGAGGCTTTTATGCAGAGTGTTATACGCAATCTCCTGGTCTTTTCTCTCATCGCCTGCGTCCTTATTGTTCTTCCCTCGAGTGCTCAGCCTTCCATAGGCGGGGACAACGGATGGTATGCGGTCAACTGTAACGTGAACGGAGCACAGGTCTACTTCGACGACGAGTATAAGGGAACAATCGAGGCGGGCGTTCTCAACGTCCCGGTCTACACCACCGGAACCCCCTACAAGTCGTTCCGCGTCGAGAAAGACGGGTACGCCACCTACTACGGAGACGTCACCACGGTTCCCGGCAAAGGTGAGGTCTTCGACCTCTACGCGACGCTGAACCCCGTCGAGCCCACTTCGGCGCCGCTGATCGGGGGAGATGTCGGCTGGTACACCGTCCACGCTAACGTTGACGGCGCGACGGTCATGTTCGACAACGAGGCCAAAGGCGTCATCAGCCAGGGCGTCCTCTCCGTGCAGGTCTACACGACCGCAACACCGTACAAGACCTACACCGTCTCGATGGATGGGTATCAGCCCTACACGGGCTCTATTGACCGGTATCCCGGCAAGGGAGAGACCGTCGACCTCTACGCGACGCTGAACCCCGTGGCGACTCCCACACAGAAGTCGCCCCTCGCCCCGGTTCTCGCCGGCTGCGCCCTGCTGATCGCCGGGCTGCTGCTGGTTGCGGGAAGAAAGCAGGACTAATCTCTCACTTTTTTTATGCGTTTACCGCGCCCGCATGCCACGGGCGGAACGGGGTATTCCCGATATCAGAAATACATTCCACCCTTTTCGTATGCCGCCCTGCGGTCACGCGCCATCTGCAGCAATAGCTCTTCCACCTCCGGGTCGCCGCAGACGTATCCTCTCCAGGCTTCGGTGTTGGGCTCCTCGGGGACGATGATGATCCCCTTATGCTCTGCGACCCGGTCCAGGATGAGGGCTGCTGCTTTATCGACGGGATACGCATCATCAGGGATTCTCAGCTCACCGTAGGCTTTACCATCGATTGCTTTGTTGAAGATGGGGGTCGCGATATTCGCGGGACAGACGACCGAGAAATGGAGCCCTTTGTCCGCGAACTCGTACTTCAGGCATTCGGTAAGACCGGTGACGCCGTATTTTGTAAGGGAATAGAGCGCCTGGAACGGGAACGGAATAAGGCCCGCGACCGATCCGGTATTTACGATGTGGCCGGACCCCTGCTTGAGCATGATCGGTACGGCGGCGTGGACCCCGTAAATGACGCTCCAGAGGTTGACGTCGATGATGGTCTTCCAGTCCTCGAGGGTGGCCGTCTCGAACTGGAGGGTGCCCCCGACCCCGGCGTTGTTGAAGAGCATGTCCAGCCGGCCTGCCTCTGCCGCCGCACCCGCGATACCCTTCTCGACCTCCTCCTGCTTCGTCACGTCCATAATAAGCGTGCGGACCCGGTCGCCGTATGCAGAGAGCTGATCGGCGGCCCGGGCAATCTTCTCCGGACTGCGTCCCGCCATGTAGACGATTGCCCCCCGCCTCAGGAGTTCTTCGCTCACTGCATACCCGATCCCGGAGTTTGCACCGGTTACGATACAGATGTTACCCTTGTAATACCCGGAATCACTCATCAATCATCTCCTCCCGTTGATCAATCACGCTCATTCGATGACCCTGGCACCCATAGCACGAAGGACAGCCCTTCCCTCCGCAAGTATCGCCCCGGTCACCCTTTTCACGGGGAGAGCGGCGAGGCTGTTGATGATGTGATACTGCATCGGGTTCTGCATCGGGGTCAGTTCGGTCCATCGAAGGCTGCCCTTCCCGGCCTGTGCCGTCTCCACCTCCATGCTCTGGGGGTAGAGGACGAACTGACTCAACTCCGCTCCGGGAGCGCCTACTTTTGGGATGTACCGCCATCCCAGGGTGTTTATGGAGACGAACTGAGACCTGACGGCATCCAGTTCCTTCCCGGTTATCGCCCCGGTGGCCGTAAACTCCATGGTGAGGAAGGTGTTTCCTTCATAACTGATAGTAGTGGCGTAGTGGGGCGTTACGATGTGCAGATCCTCAATATCCGCGTAAACCTTCGGGATGCCGGTCTGTTCCCGCCCCCCGAGGATGGGTGCGGTTTTGTTCTCCCAGACCACCAGCGTGTATGCACCGTCGAGCTCGTCCTTCTTTCCGTGGAACCGGACCGGCGCCGCCACATTGATCAGGTTGTACTGGCCGCCGTGCATCCAGTTGATCTCGGAGAACTTGTTGAAACTGACCTCCACTTCAGGGGCCAACAACTCAAATCCTTCCGGAATGTACTGTTCAAGAAGTTCTTTGTCGGTCTCATAACTGATAGCAAGGGCCGTCGAGCGCTGCGTGATCAGCGTCCCGGAATCGAATTTGCATCCCCCAAAGTGGGGGGGCATCAGATACGTGAAGTCGTCCTGCGGTCGGAACATGGATATCCTCAGTTATCCCAAAATGATACTGCTGGATATACCTTCCGATGTGATCGTGCAGCGGAGATACGGGGTCCTGCCGCCGGCGCGATTCGGCGGAGACCGCACCGGAACCCAAAATAGGCAACTATAAATAAATCCTGCATGCTAAACGGATTATTTATCCCTGAGGGGCTCATTTGAATGCCCGTTGCCGAATATACCAAAGGAGGATTAGGGATTTGGTAGTTGACAGTCAGCGGGACCAAACAATCTCTTCAAACGTCAGGGGTGAGTCCGACCTTACCCTTGAGGTTGTCATCCTGCTCATCTTCGGAGTGTTCATGCTCCTCTTCGGGTTGCTGCTGTTCAGGATTCATGCGGGAGAACTGCCGTATACCCCGGACAGCACCTACGGGCTTTTCCTGGCACTCGTCTCTTTCCAGATCGTCACGATGGGAAAAACCCCGTTCGGCGATCTCCGCCGTTCCTGGGCGGTTATCATACTTGGCATATGCACGGCGATCCTCGGGATGGCCGCCTGCTTCGTTCCCGGACCGCTGACCGAACTGGCTCGTATCCTTGTTGGCGTTATGCTTTTTGCCGGAGGGGCCGTTCTCCTCCTGCAACTGCTCTTCTCCGAAGAGAGGGGAAGAGCGTGGATGAAGATCTCCGGGCTACTCCAGCAACTGACGATTGCCTGCGCCCTTGTGTACGTCATGTCGATCGTGTTAGGCCTTGTTACCCTCCTCCCCGGCATCACGACTGACCCGCAGACCGCGGTACTGCTCATCATCTACGGCATCAGCATCTTCTACCTCTCGTGGTGTATTCAGAACGTGACCAGACGGTACCCTCCCGAAGAAACAACAAAGCCTGCTCGAGTGACATGACCCCGGACGAACTTCATGCAAAAGACGGTTTCAGATTCTTCAGGGATGCCTCCCTCTCCCTCCCGGTTGCACTGCTCATCCTGGTTGGGGTCTTCTTAACACTCCTTGGAGTGCTGCTCTTTCCGGTAAACATCGGGGTAATCCCGTTTTCCCCGGACGGTCAGCTCGGCCTGCTGCTCGTTATCATCGCCATTCAGATGATGGCCCTGGGCGAGACCCCGATAGGCCAGTACAACCGTTCATGGTTCCTGATAGTACTGGGGATCGTGTTCGCCGCCATGGGGATCGTCTCATGCATCGTTCCGGGAATCCTGACCGGCGTGATCCGGGTGCTCATCGGGCTCCTGAACATCATCGGGGGAGCAGTGCTCCTGACAAAGCGGGTTCTCCCGGTACTGCACACCGCCAGATACCCCGGGGCCGAGCCCGTCGTCTTCCCTCCCGTCATCAACCACCTGCTGGTCACCCAGACCGTACTCAATATCGTCGCAATCGCTTTCGGTATAACCATGCTCATACCGGGCCTCGTCCCCGGTATCGTCATTGCAGGAATCCTCGTGATCAACGGCCTGCTTCTCTTTGTACTGGCATACATCCTTCAGCAGGTAGAGGCGACGGCATCCTGGTCATGACGATGCACGCCGGAGGATGGGACAGCCGGTACCGCACTGTTGCAGCCGCACCTATCTGAGCCGGTGCTCGCCCAGGGCCGGGGAGAGGCTCGCGGGTTCAATGATCGCGCTCCCTGGCCGGGCCTTCATGGTTGCCAACAACTTCAGGACCACATGGCAGACTCCGACCCTGCACGCGATACATAGGCTCTTCCAATGGGGCCGGCTCGAACAGACTGTGAGGTTGTCCCAGAACACCATGACGGGGAGGGGGACACCCCTTCCCGGACCCTCCCCCGTGTCGCGATACCCAATGGAAAGCCGTTTCACCCTCCTGGCCCAGGATATGGTGCAGATGGGAGATCTCCAGGAAGTACGTGCTCCGACCAGGGTAGATCGGAGGTTCGGAGATCTTTTTGGGGCTACTTCCGTGTGCTCCGGAATGTGTTGCAAACCATCCCTGGTCGCCGGGACTTAATCTCCCTTAAATCCTTCTATTCCAAAAATAAAGCCCAATATTGGGGTAATAATCACTCCTGATCTCTTTGCAACACCCTTTGCAACAGTAATTTCAACGGCGGTTGCAACTATCATCCGGAGGCGACGGGGAGGGATCGTGGGGGCGAACCGGCAGCAGTAGGGGCACGGTTTGCGACCCCGGCCCCCGGGTATCCCTCTTGCGGTCAACCATCTTCTCTCCGGCGCCCCATCGTTCTCCAGGATGAGATTATGGAACACAGGCAGAGCGAAGAGCGTTACGAGCGAAGGAGGAGATGAGTGCACGTTCACGCTCTCAGATGAGGCACACGAATTTTTGCGTGAATATGCCACGGGTGCTTCCTGATTCGTTGACTCCTGATATTGAGCGCTCGAACCTGTGACATGCTGGTTAACAACCAGCCACTCTACGACTAAGAAATCAAAGGAAAATAACAGAACGCCGCCAACAGGACTCGAACCTGTGACATGCTGGTTAACAGCCAGCCACTCTACCAACTGAGTTATGGCGGCACAAGGATAAGTGCTCTATAATGTCTTTCCTGAATCGTATTAAAGATTTTGGGAATTCTCCTTCTTGATGGCCTCAAGGAGAGCGATCAGCTCATCGACCCGCGCCTCCAGGCCCCCGAGAAGATCGGCTGCACGCGCCGTAGCCACCGCACCCGCCGGGGAGGCGCGGATGTAGCCCTCCTGCTCGAGGATCCGCAGCGAGTAGCGGACCCGGTGGTAGGGAAGATCCAGGATGTCGGAGAGCTTCATGATACCGATGGGCTGGTACTCCACGACCGCCCGGATCACCTCAAGATGCCTTGATGCAAGTTCGATCTCGGACTTCAGTTTTGTCAGCATAATATACGCGCTACGGTTGTTCATGCAGCCAGACCTTTGTCTGGTAATACCACTTCCGGAACGAGACCGAGAAGACTGCCCCGACGGCAAGGAGGAAGATGCCGATCCCGAGGCCGAGGGTGCTTGAGGGCGCGAACCGGAAGAGGATGAAGACACCCATGGCGAAACAGAGGATGATGATGTTTAACATGACCGTCAGCATGACGAACCTGCCCTTGAAGGCCTTTTTGGCTGCCTCATCCATTATTCATACTTGATCGTGGTGGTAAAAGTACTTGTGGTTTCAACAGAAGAGTTGATAAAATGAATGGACTGGATTCTGCTATCCGGGATGCCGGAGCAGCAGCATACGCGGCCTACGGCTCATCCGCGGATGCCGGGGTGCGCTACCTGACCCGGTTCCGCACCACCGACCCCGTAGTCTACGTAAAGAAACAGGGCGAGCGCGGAATACTGGTCATCCCGCAGATGGAACACGAACGGGCGGTCCGTGAATCGTCTGCCGCGGTCGTCACCCGTGCCGACGCCGGCTACCTCGAGTACATCAAAGCCGGGGAACCGCGCTGGCGGGCGACCGCACACATGATCGCGGACCTCGCCGCCGGTCCCGTCCTCGTTCCCGCGACCTTCCCGCTCGCCCTCGCCCGGGAACTCGAGTCGTTCCACCCGGTCGTCCTTGACGCTGCAGGAACAGTCGAGGGGATGCGGGCGGTCAAGACGCAGGATGAGATCGAGCAGATACGCTCGGTGCAGCGCGCCACCGAGGCGGCGATGGAGCGGGGGATCGCGCTCATCAGGGCGTCCTGCTCAAAGGGCGGCATCCTCCACCTGGACGATCGCCCCCTCACCGCCGAAGCCGTCCGGGCCGAGATGCACACCTTCCTCCTCGCCCGGGGTTGCCGGGGGGTTGACACCATCGTCTCCTGCGGCCCCGACACCGCCCTCCCGCACAACCTCGGAACCGGGCCGCTCCTGGAGAACGAACCGATCGTCATCGACATCTTCCCGCAGGACGAACTCTCCGGCTACCACGCCGACATGACCCGGACGGTGGTGAAGGGCGAGCCCTCCCCCGCTATCCGGGAGATGTATGAGGCGGTCAGGGACGCAAAGGCCCTCGGCGCGTCGGAGGTCCGAGCAGGCGCCGTCGGCGCCGATCTCCACTACGCGGTGGTGGAGTTCTTCCGCGACCGCGGCTACGAGAGCAACACCCAGGGGTTCGTCCACAGCCTCGGCCACGGCGTCGGCCTCGAGGTGCACGAAGAACCGTCGCTCGGCCCCCGGGGAGGTGCGCTCGTCGCCGGGAACGTCATCACCATCGAGCCCGGGCTCTACTACCCCGGGACCGGCGGCATCCGCCTCGAAGATATGGGCGCGGTGACAGAGACCGGGTTCGACCGGTTCACCCAATACACAGAGGAACTAATCATATGATCATGAACGATGAAGTCTACGACGCCTACCGGGAGGCAGGAGCACTTGCACGGAAGGTGCTCCACCGGGGTGCAGGGCTCGTGAAGGAGGGGGCAGGCATCCTTGAGATGGTCGAAGAGACCGAAGCGATGGTGACAGACGAGGGCGCAATCCTCGCCTTCCCCCTCAACGTCTCCTTAAACGAGGCCGCGGCCCACGACACCGCCATGCCCGGGGACGAGCGGATGTTTGCCGCGGGCGACCTTGTCAAGGTCGACCTCGGGGTGCAGGTCGACGGCTACATCGCCGACACCGCCCTGACCGTCGACCTCGGCGACCACGCGAAACTTGTGGAGGCATCCCGGGCAGCCCTCGAGGCGGCGATCGCCATCGTCCGCCCGGGCATCACGACCGGGGAGATCGGGGCGGTCATCCAGGCAACCATCGAGGAGCACAACTATAAACCGGTCGCAAACCTCACCGGGCACGGCCTCGACCGCTACGACCTCCACTCAGCACCCACCATCCCGAACATCGCGATGGCCGGCGGGGCGGTCATCGAGGAGGGCATGGTCTTTGCAATCGAGCCCTTCGCCACAACGGGGTCCGGGAGGGTCACCGAGGCGGCGCGCGTGGAGATCTACCAGCAGATCGCAGCCCGACCCGCCCGCCTGCCGTCGGCAAAGCGGGTGCTCAAGACAGCACGGCCGCGGAGAGGGCTCCCCTTCTCCCGCCGCTGGGTCCCGGGCGACAAGGTCGATATCGGGCTTATGAACCTGGTACGGTCCGGGATCCTCCACCCCTTCCCGGTGCTGCACGACGTGCCGGGGTCGTTCGTCTCACAGGCCGAGCATACCCTGGTCGTCACGGCCGACGGTTGCGAGGTCACCACCCGGTGAGGTATGCTTATTGATGTCGCGCGCCAATATGTCAGTTCATAGATATGACCACCGATACGGGTACGCGTGACGTCCTCGCCATCATGGAGCTCCTGCTCACCGCGGAGATATTCAACCGGAACCAGGATCTCGGCATCAACGACCTTTGCCCGCGCTGCCGGGAGTTCTTTGGTGCCGGGAGCGGCGGGAACCCCGAGGTGAAGCGCCCGCTGATCGTAAGCGAAGGGGCGATCAAGAAGGTGCTCAGCGTCCCCGACGCCGTCTGCCAGGCCGTCCGCCGGAACCCGTTCGTCGGCTACGACGAGTTCGGGCAGCGCCTGAGCCTGCCCTCGCTCGACGCAGCGGCCGGATGGTTCCTCAAGAAGGGCGGGGGCCCGCTGGTCGAGGAGAACCCCACTCTGGCCTCTTTTTTTGAAGGGAAGGACGGTGTCCAGGTCAGGTACCAGGACGTGCGGGCGAAGAACCCCCGGTTTGAGGATACGAAGGAGTACATGGAGGCGAAGGTCTCCCGCCTCATCGGGGAGAATGAGGAGATGCGGGAGGCCCGCGACCTGATCATCATCAGCGCGCCGAATGAGGTCGAGTCTACGCTCGATAACCTGGTCTGCACCCCCCGGCAGGAGGAGACCATCAGGAAGATCGGCGTCGCCCTCGAGCACCGGGACTTCCTGAAGCAGCAGCGGATCTACGAGTTCGGGCGGCTCCTCTTTGTCGGCCCGCCCGGCACCGGGAAGACGTCGCTTGCGCTTGCGATGTCCCGGGAACTCCATATGCCGGTGCTTGAGGTCCGCCTCGCGATGGTCACCTCCCAGTACCTGGGCGAGACCTCGAAGAACATCGACCGGATCTTCGACCTCGCAAAGAAACTCGCCCCCTGCATCCTCTTCATCGATGAGTTTGATTTCGTCGC
>Ga0209509_1001307_pt1 | contig 19122 bp, 18 predicted proteins | sample BioC13SIPDNA_FD_185743 | JGI IMG/M metagenome (GOLD analysis project Ga0209509, IMG submission 185743) | Anaerobic biogas reactor microbial communites from Washington, USA - Biogas_R1_A C13 SIP DNA (SPAdes) (version 2) | ecosystem: Engineered > Bioreactor > Anaerobic > Unclassified | place...
TTGCGGGGACAATCCGGGTGTAGTCAGCACTGACCAGCGGTTCCGGATCGAGCCCGAAGTCGCCTGCAAACTCCCTGATCACCGGAGCGATCCTTGCCCGGTCCTCATCGGTGAGCGGCACCTTCTTTGCCCCTGCAGCGAGGTTCGCGTCGTCCACATCGCCGCGGATGATGATCTCCCCGCCGTGGATCCCGCTCCCGATCCCGCGTGCCTTCATGGTCCCGTCGAGGTCGAGGACGATCAGGAGACCGCCCGCCATGTATTCACCGAGGAACGTCTGGGCGGACCCCCCGACGACCAGTATGGGGCGCTGCGTCTCGTACTGCTTCATGTGGATCCCGCCCCGGTAACCGATGTTCCCGCGGACAAAGACCTTGCCGCCCCGCATACTGTGCGCCACCGCATCGCCGGCGCTCCCGTGGATCACCACCTTCCCGGAGTCCATCGTGTTCCCGGGCGCGTGCTCAGCGTTGCCGTGGACGATGACCGTCGGGCCGCTCATGAACATCGCAAGGTCGCCGCCCGGGACGCCGTAGACGTGGATGGAGGCGTTTCCGCGGAGGCCGTTGCCGATGAACCGCTGCCCGAGGACGCCTTTGACGACGACCTCACTGACCCCGTTCTCCACGGCTTCCCGGATCTGCCGGTTCAGGGGGGTGTAGTGCATCCCCTCCGCATCAATCGTGACTGTCTTTCCCATCGTGCTCACGCCCCCACCGGCTTGACATCAAGCACATTGAGCAGGTTCTCATCAAGCATATAGCCCCGGAGCCGGTCGCGGTTGCCCCGCAGGCTCTCGATGCTGTTTACCCCCGCCGCACCCATCAGTTCGGTGATCTCCATCGTCCATGCATGGATCAGGTTTGCCACCTGCTTCGATGCCACGTCGGGGTCCAGGCGCTGCACCAGGTCCGGGCGCTGGGTGGCGATCCCCCAGGGACAGAGACCCTGGTAGCAGTTTCCACAGACCCGACATCCCATCGCCGCGAGCGCCGCAGTGCCGATGTAGACCGCGTCAGCGCCGAGAGCGATTGCCTTTGCAACATCTGCACTCTCCCTGATGCTGCCGCAGGCAATGAGGGAGACCTCGTTCCTGAGCCCCTGCCTGCAGAGTTCACGGTCAGCGCTTGCGACCGCGACCTCGAGCGGGATGCCGACATGGTCGCGGAAGACCCGTGGTGCCGCGCCGGTGCCGCCCCGGAATCCGTCGATGACGACGGCGTCCACTGAGGCCCGGGCAACGGCCGCCACGTTCTCGGCGGTGTTGTTGACAGCTGCGATCTTCGCAAAGACCGGTTTCTTCCACTCCGTCGCCTCCTTGATGGACCGGACGAGCTGGGAGAGGTCCTCGATGCCGTAGATATCGTGGTGCGGCGCCGGGCTGATCGCGTCGCTCCCTTCCGGGATCATCCTTGTGCGGGAGACATCCTTACTGACCTTCTCCCCGGTGAGGTGCCCGCCGATGCCCGGCTTTGCGCCCTGCCCGAGTTTGATCTCGATGGCGGCGCCGCGTTCCAGGTAATCGATGTTCACGCCGAACCGGCCCGATGCCACCTGGACGATCATGCGGTCCTGGTAGGGGTAGAGCCCGGCGTGGAGTCCGCCCTCCCCGGTGCCCATGTAGGTTCCAGTCTCCTGTGCCGCCCGGGCCATGGAGATCTGGGCGTTGAGGCTGATCGCCCCGTAACTCATGTGGCCGAGCATGATCGGGGTCTTGAGCATGAGGTTTGGGGTGAGCTCCGTGGCGAGTTCGACTTCTCCGTTTGAGTTCCGGCGGAGGTCCAGTTTTGACGGCTTCTTCCCGAGGTATGTCCGGAGTTCGACGGGCTCGCGCAGCGGGTCGGTCGGGGGCGTGGTGACCTGGCTTGCGTCCAGCATCAGGTGGTCGAATATGACCGGGAGGTCGGCGACGCTCCCCATCCCGGCGAGGATGATCTTGCCGGTCCGGGCCTGGTTGTAGATCGCCTCCCTGGTCTGCCTGGTCCAGACCGGGTGGCTCCGGTAGTCGCAGGGCTGCTCCTCAAGGCTGATGGCGTCCCGGGGGCAGTAGGCAAGGCACCGGTGACAGGCGGTGCACTTCCGGGAGTTGATCAGGATCCGGTCGCCGTCCCGCCTGAATACGCCGTAGGAACAGTTGGTGATGCACCGCTCGCACTCCATGCACTGCTCCCGGTCGATCGTGACCCGGTAACGCAGCGGCATGCTGCCGAGGTTGTTACTCATGGAGCAACCCTCCCGATCACCGGCTCTCCTGCAGCCGGTGTGGTGATCGACTCGACCCCTGGCTCCATGGCACGGATGGCCGCCTCTTCGCTTGATATGTAGAGCCGATCTCCGCACTCGCCGACGACCATCGGCCTGAGTTTGCCCCGGTCGGTGAACCCGACCATCATATCGGGGTTCGCTGCGACAACAGTGAACGGTCCGTTCATCGTCGCCGACCCGTACGCGAGCCGGAGGGCGCGGTTCAGGTCCTGTTCAGCTTTCGGCATCAGGTCGATATCCTCCCAGAAGGGCGGAGAGAGCGCCCTGATGGCGAGGTTGATATCAAGGCCGTGCCGCCGCACCAGGAGGTCGATTAAGTAGGTGATGATCTCGCTGTCGGTGGACATGGAGCAGGTGTACCCGAAACTCTCAATATAGCGCCGGTTGGTCCCGTAGGAGGTGATCTTTCCGTTCTCCACGACGCTCCAGTCATGGAGGTTGAACGGGTCGGGCCGCTCCCACTTTCCCGGGTTGTTTGTCGTATACCGGTTGTGCGCAAGCCAGATGTAGCCCTCGTAGTCCTCGATCCGGTAGTAGTCCGCCACATCTTCCGGCCAGCCGCCTGCCTTGAAGACGCCGACGTTCTTCCCTGACGAGATGACCTGGGCCCCGTTTGAGCCTGCGTTGATCTGCATCACGAGGCTTGTGATGATATCCTTCTCCGGCGATGCGCTCCCGGGCGCGAGAGAGGGGTCGGGCCTGAAGAAGTAGCGCCAGGGAGTGCAGGTTGCCCGGAGATTCGGCTGGTCGTAGGTGGGGATCGCTTCATTGTGCTCGACCGTCCCCCATTGTTCCAGCGTTGCGTCGACAACCGCTTTGCCGTCGCGAGCGTTATCGAAGAAGACGTGGAGCGCGTAGCAGTCCCGGTAGTCAGGGTATATGCCGTATGCCGCGTAGCCCGCCCCCTCGCCGCTGCCGCGCTCGTTCATCATGGAGAGGGCCTGCCGGATGCCGGAACCATCCATCATCTGGCGCCTCTTATCCATTACACCAAATATGCCGCACATTGTAACCTCGGTGAATTAAAGTTCTGTTGCCGTTTCCTATAATTCTGCTCGATTATATTTGTGTCAATAGATATTTATTCCATCGGATAGAAGTAGACTTCCACATGTCCGGCGATGCCACTTCTGTGATGCTCGAGCGCATTGAACAGGATAACGTCCGATTCCTCCATCTCCAGTTCACCGACCTCATCGGCATGCCAAAGAACGTCGCTATCCCGGTGAAGCAGGCAGAGAAGGCGCTGACCGGCGGGATCGGGTTTGACGGGTCGTCGATCGAGGGGTTTGTCAGGATCGAGGAATCCGACATGGTGCTCAAACCCGACCTCTCCACCTACACCCTCCTGCCCTGGCGGCCCCGGGAGTATACGGTGGCGCGCTTTATGTGCGACGTCTACAAGGCGAGCAGCGGCAAGCCGTTCGAGGGTGACCCGCGCCACGTGCTCCGCGTGGCCATGGAGGATGCGGCACGGGACGGCTACATCTTCAACACCGGCCCGGAACTCGAGTTCTTCCTCTTCCGGATGGTGGACGGCAGGCCGACCACGCTCTTTCAGGACGTCGGCGGCTACTTCGACCTTGCGCCGACCGACCTTGCGGAGGATGTCAGGCGCGAGATCATCGTCGCCCTCACCGAGATGGGGTTCGAGATCGAGGCGTCGCACCACGAGGTGGCCGAGAGCCAGCACGAGATCGACTTCAAGTACAGCGACGCCCTCCACACGGCGGACAACGTCATCACCTTCAAGTTCGCGGTCAAGACGATGGCGCTGATGCGCGGCCTGCACGCGTCGTTCATGGCAAAACCGATCTATGGCATCAACGGGAGTGGGATGCACACCAACTGCTCGCTCGCAAAGGACGGGGTGAACGCCTTCTACGACCCTGACGCCCCCCGCCAGCTCTCCGAGACCTGCATGCACTTCATCGGGGGGCTGCTCAGGCACGCAAAGGCCATCACCCGGGTCGCGAACCCGACGATCAACTCCTATAAACGGCTGGTCCCCGGCTACGAGGCACCCTGCTACATCAGCTGGAGCGCGACCAACAGGTCCGCACTGATCCGGGTACCTGCACCGCGCGGCAACAGCACCCGGGTCGAGTTCCGGAGCCCGGACCCGACCTGCAACCCCTACCTCGCCTTCGCCGCGATGCTCACCGCCGGGATGGAGGGCGTCCGGGAGAAGATCGAACCGCCGGCGAGCATCGATAAGAACATCTACCATATGACCCCTGAGGAGCGGACGGGCGTCGGGATCGGGACGCTGCCCGCGGATCTCTACGCGGCCCACCAGGCCCTGCTCGCCGACGACCTCATCTGCAGGGCGCTGGGCCCCCACGTCGTCGAGGCCCTCACGAGTGTTGCGGAAGCAGAGTGGGGGTCCTACCGGACGGCGGTCCACCCCTGGGAACTCGACCGCTACCTGACAACCTACTGACCTGTTTTTTGCACAACCCGGGGGAGGAATTCCCCCTGCCCGGGGCGTTGCCGTATGCCGGATCGCCGGGTGAGCCGGAGGGTATGGGGCCGGCTGATTATCGGAGGCGCCCGTACGGGACCGTGCAGATCAGATGCGGTCCCCGGTGCCCCTGGGAACAAATGGATGGGGTTATCTACCAGGGGGTCTATCCCACTCTTATGGGGCGTACTGTCAGGCTGGATCTCACCGCGATCCTCGAGGCGACGGGCGAGTTGAAGCACTTCCTCGACCTGGGTAGCGCCTGCCTGCAGGCGGAAGAACCTCCGTCGCAGGAAGCGTCCGAAGCGTTGATCTTTGGGCTGGCCGATGAACTTGAGGACCACCTGCGGGCGATGCGTGCCGCGCAGGGGTCCGCGACCATCGATGACCTGAGGGTCTGGACCCAGGCCTGGATCGAGAAGCGGCGAGAGGCGTTCCCGGAAGAGGCACCACGGGAGTAGGCGCAGGCACCCTGGACCGCCTTACGAGAGGCGAGGCGCCGGCCCGCTACAACCGAAGGTTTTTCTCTACTGCCCACCACCGGGGCCCCGATGCCTCACTTCGACCTCTTCTTCAAGACCGAAGCGTTGCGGCAAAGACTTGAGCCGCACCTCCGGCTCATCCCGCCGTTCTTCGAGTTCACGGTCCAGACAGGCGCGCCGGAGGTCCGCTACTTCGACCAGAAGGATCCGATGTGGAAGGGCTTCCCCTTCCCGGTGCCGGCAGGGACGGTCTACGTCTTTGACGACGCGATCCCTGCCCGGGCGCTCGGGGGCGGGATGGATATGCGGGCGAGCGTCCGGGTCACCCGCGAGGACAGGGATGACGAGGCGATCATCCTCCGCATCTGGCACGAGATCCTGCACGCGATCGGACAACCGGCGGACGACATGGCCCGGCGGGCGGGCGAGTGGCAGAGCGTCTCCGAACGGCTCATGTGGGCGGCCTGGCAATCGCTCTCCCGGCCGGTGGACGTGCCGTTCTGGCACCGGAAGTTCTACTCACGGCTGACGGAGCGGGCGGCGAGGGGGAGGCAGGACTGACTTCTGCAGGGAGAGGAAGGACGAACCGTTGACCCCGGAGTTTATCTTGCGGGGGTGAAGGGGGCGGAGCGGGAAGACCCCACCCTTCAGGGTGGGGATGAAAGCGGAGCCGCCCTTCGTCACACAATTACCAGGAACTATATGTTATTGTAAGGACAAACAATCCTTGTATGCTTCAAGCCTACAAGTATCGGATGTATCCCAACCGGGAGCAGGTTGCATCACTCATGCAACATATCCATGCCTGTCGGTTTGTGTATAACTCTTCTCTGGAGCAAAAGATCCGGGCATATGAGCAGGAAGGTCAAAAACTCTCCTGTTTTGACCTGAACGCCCGTCTTCCCGCACTGAAAGAAGAGCATCCGTGGCTCAAAGAGGTCAACTCTCAATCTCTCCAGAGTGCAAACAAGAATCTCGACAATGCCTTCACCCGGTTCTTCCGCGAGAAGAAAGGATTTCCGCGATTCAAATCGAAGAAGAACCCGGTACAGTCCTTTCAGGTACCGCAACACTACGCCGTGGATTTTGAGCGCAACCGGCTCAAACTCCCCAAACTCGGCGAGATCAAGGCTGTTTTCCACCGGACATTCACCGGAACGATGAAGTATGCGACGGTTTCGGTGACTTCGACCGGGAAATGGTTCGTCAGCATTCTCGTTGATGACGGGGCAGCAACGCCGGAACCCGCACCGTTCACGCTGGATACCACCCTCGGGATCGATGTCGGGTTAACAGATTTTGCAACCCTCTCGACCGGGGAGAAGGTTGAGAACCCCCGTTATCTGAAAAAGTCCCTCAAACGTCTGAAAGTGTTGCAGCGACGGGTTTCCCGGAAGAAGAACGGGTCAAAGAATCGGAAGAAGGCGATCCAGAAACTCGCCCGATGTCATGAGAAGGTCGCCAACCAGCGCAACGATTTCCTGCACAACCTCTCTTTTCGAGTTGTGAGCGAGAACCAAGCCATCGCAGTGGAATCGTTGAATGTCGCTGGAATGCAGAAGAACCATTGCCTCGCGCAGAGTATCAGCGATGTATCGTGGGGTACCTTCTTCACGATACTGGAATACAAATGTCTGAAATATGGGAAAACACTCCTGAAGATCGGACAGTTTGAACCATCATCAAAAATCTGTAATTGCTGCGGATACACGAATCGTAATTTGAAACTCTCGGATCGTGAATGGACATGTCCGGATTGTGGTATCGTCCACGACCGTGATATCAACGCAGCGATCAATATTAAAAAATTCGCCGTACAAGACCAGAATCTTGTAGGTGTGGTATAACAGGCGTGGAACGCGCCGAAGAGCCTGTGGACTCGCTCCCGGTGGGGAGGAGAATGAAGCAGGAAGCCCCGCCCGAGAGCGCGGGGTAGTTCACCCTCGAAGTCCACCGGATTGTGACAGAGAAAACCCTCGACGATGCCGCCGTCGGACGGGCCCGGGAGACCGATGATATCATGGTCGCCGCCTTCCGCCCGGCACCCCCGTTCACTTTCACCCCGAGCACGGTTCCTCATTAACCAGGTTCTCGTCTCCAGAGTGATCTATGACACACTCTGTGTTTCTCAGACACGACCAGACCTCCTTCCGGGACCCCAGGTCTTCGGCCCACGGATCGTCTCCCTGAGCACCTCCATCACCGCGATGCCCGGGTCGGGGAACTTGCCTCCCTCATCAGGCCGTCCCTCCCGGCCTACGCCAACTGCCGGCACGACCGGACGGGCGCCTGTGGGTCGTGTAATATTGTACCAGGGCATCGAATACTCCACACGCCTTTCGCGAACTCCCGCGGCAACGCGAGAGACCGGATCCTCGTCTCCGCACCCCAGGTTGTCTCTCGCGTTGCCGTGAAGCCGCGAAGTTTGCGGACGGTATTAGCGATCCCCTGCACGCACCACACCCCTCAGATTAAGGCGGCGGGATGCTGCAGGCTGCACCCCCGGCTCCGGCCGGGATTCAGGCCGTCCCCGCATCCTCCTGCGCGAGACAGACCCTGACCGGCACCTTCCCCTCGAGCGAATCCACGGCCGGCGATCGCCGGTAGCCGTGGTTCACGAGCTCCTCAAGTTTCTCCCGCGGTGCGTCCGCCTCCATCCGGACGGTCACCCGGACCTCCTCAAAGCCCGGCCGGACGTCGTTGGTGATCTCAAAAAGCCCCCTGAGGTCGAGGTCGCCCTCGACGTCGATCTCGATGGAATGGACCTCAACCTCGTCTTCAGCCGCGCTGTAGGCGATAGAGATCGCGATGCAGGCTGAAAGCGCCGTGAGCACCAGTTCCATCGGGCTCGGGCCCCGGTTGGTCCCACCGATGGCGCCTGGTTCGTCGGCGGGGATAGCAAAGTTCCTGACAATCGTGGTGGAGTGCGCACCGCCGTTCCAGCTGGTGATGCCGGAGAGGGTCTTTCTCCCCCCTGCCGGATCCTTTCGCATCGCCTCCACGCGGGCGTTCACCCGCTCCATATCAACTCCGTTTCGCATCATCATACCGAAAAGACTCCTTGCGGGAACCTGCGCCCGCGGGGTATCACTCCGCTGGCCAATACCATGAACCCTGCCCTCAGATGACCGGTTCCGGCGGTTTCGACGTCGTCCTCATAAGCCGCAGCATCTCGTCGATATCAGTCACCGGGATGTCGCAGGCGTAGTTGGTACAGACGTACGCCGTTGCCTTCCCTTCGATTGTCACAATATCCCGGGTAAACCCGGCCACCTTCGTGATCTCCGGTTCCTCCTCGTCAGAGGGGCGGAAGATGACGACGGCGTCTGGTGTATAGCGCGACCGGATGGCCTGGATCATCGCCTGGGTATCCTCTGCGTCCCGGACGCCCGATATGATCACCTCGACGTTTGGTCCCAGCATGAACTCAAGGCCGGTGAGGAAGTAGGAGTAGGCGATGGGGGATTCCCGGACGGTATCGGCAAAGACACGACGGATCCGGTTCGCCATCTCCTCGAATTCGAGGTTCGCCGTCATCCGGCCGAGGAGGAAGAGGGCATACATGGCCACGCTGTTGCCGGAGGGAGTCGCCCCGTCAAAGACCGGTTTCTGCCGGACGGCGATCTCCACGTCATCAGGCGTGAAGAAGAACCCTCCGTGGTCGCAGTCCCAGTAGCGGGCAGAGAGGTCCCGGGCGAGTTTGACTGCAGTCCGGAGGTAGCCGGGAGCAAATGACGCCTCATAGACCTCGATAAGGGCCCAGAGCATGAACGCGTAATCATCAAGCGTCGCCGTGATGCCGGCCTCACCGTTCCGGTAGCGGTGGAGGAGCCGCCCGTCTGGCCCGCGCAGCCGGGTGAGAACGAACGCGGCCGCCTTCTCTGCCGCCGCCAGGTATTCGGGGTCATCGAACGCCCGGGCCGCCGTCGCCAGGGCGGCGATCATCAGCCCGTTCCAGTCGGTGAGGATCTTGTCGTCCTTTGCCGGACGGGCCCGCTCTTCCCGCGCCGCAAAGAGTCTCTGCCGGGCATCCTCCACGAACCATGCCAGGTCCTCCTCCGGCATCGAGAACTCATGTGCCCAGGACGCCAGCGGCCGCCGCAGGCGGAGGACGTTCTGGCCGGTCCTCCTGGCGCCCGGCTGCTCAAGGTAGTTCCCCGGCTCCGTGACGCCGAAGATCCGGGAGAACCGTTCCCCGTCCTCCTCCCCGAGTACCTGCAGGATCCCGGCCTTCGTCCAGATGTAGAATTTCCCCTCCACGCCTTCGCTGTCCGCATCCTCGGCCGAGTAGAAACCGCCGTCCGGGTCGGTCATCTCCCGCAGGACGTAGGCGATCGTTTCCCGGGCAGTCCTGGCAAACTCCTCCCTCCCTGTCGCGAGGTAGGCCTCCGTATACGCCATGATCAGGAGCGCCTGGTCGTAGAGCATCTTCTCAAAATGCGGGACGAGCCACTCTGCGTCCGTCGTGTAGCGGTGGAACCCCCAGCCGATATGATCGAATATCCCGCCCCGCCGCATGGCGTGCAGCGTCTTCTCGACCATCGTGTATGCCGGGGTTTTGCCGGTCCGGTGCCCGTACCTGAGCAGGAATATGAGGTTATGCGGGGCCGGGAACTTGGGCGCGTCCCCGAACCCGCCATTCTCTCCGTCGAAGAGCCGGAACAGGGTATCGTAGGCGTCATCGAGGGTCGCCTCCGAGAGTTCGCTCTCCCCCGGGGGAGTGCGGGCCGCGCTCTGAAGCGCCTCCAGCACCCGGCTGCCGGTCTGCTCGAGTTCCTGCCGCCGTGTCTGCCAGATCCTGCTAATCCGCGGGATAAGGTCTACGAGGCCGGTCATCCCGTAGCGGCTCTCCTTCGGGATATAACTCGCCGCAAAGAACGGTCGCCCATCGTGGGTCATGAAGATGGTGAGGGGCCATCCTACGGCAACCCCGCTCAGCACATGGGCGGCATCTATGTAGATCTGGTCGATGTCGGGCCGCTCTTCGCGGTCCACCTTGATGCAGACAAAGACGTCGTTTAAGAGTTTTGCGACCATGGGATCTGCAAACGACTCCTCTTCCATGACGTGGCACCAGTGGCAGGCCGAGTAGCCTATGGAGAGGAATATCGGTTTCGCCTCTTCCTTCGCCCGGAGGAATGCCTCCTCGCCCCAGGGATACCAGTCGACCGGGTTGTAGGCATGCTGGAGCAGGTACGGGCTCTGTTCGTGGATAAGCCGGTTTGGAGGCGATTCTTCCCTGACTGATGTTTCCTGGTCACGTCCGCGTGCCGGGTTCATACACCTGACGTGCGGACGCTTGGTAATAAAGGTGACCCTCTACCGGTGGAGGGGGTGGCGGGAGGCACCTCCGGCAGGGATCACCCATACGCGCCGACCTTAGGTATAGAAGTTCACGAGGATACCGCTCAATGCAGGAGACGAGGGCCGATCCGGGACATTTCTGATTGATCTGAGGTCAATTGTCATCCTCCCGGGGTGGGGTGGGGGTTTGCCCGGGCACTGCCTTTTGGAAGGGAACTCGCCCCTTCCCTGCTCCACCCCCAGGGAGATGCCCACCACGGTCCGAGTCCAGGGAGCAGGCCGACTTCATCCGTGCAGCCTCTCGCTACGCCGTATGGTGGTTTCATCTGGGTATGCCCGTACCCCACCGTGCATACTTTCCGGCCAGTTCCGCAGGGCCGTGATCAAAAAATGAGAACCCCCGTCACTCCGCGATGGGAATCTGCTTTACTTCTTCTGCGGCCGGCTGTATGTAGGGAACGTCGACGGCGAGCAGCCCGTTCCTGAAGGTCGCCTTCGCCCTGTCGGGATCGACGGGACATCCGATCGCATAGGTGCCGACGTACCGGACGTCGCCACGGGCTGCATCGATGGAGAAACTGGTCTCCTGCATCTTAAAAGTGATATCCTTCTTATCGACGCCAGGTAGTTCGATCTCGATGTGAAGATTCTCCTCATTTTCGTCTGAATAGGCACAGACATACGGTGCGACTCTTAACGCTGCCATCCTGGTAACCTCCTCGACGGCAACAGGGATGCAAGAGAGATATTTAATTGTTGTCCCCGGTCGCCCCCCTCTCCCGGGGCGATGGATCACGGGCAGTGCCTGCACGCGGGATGCGAGGTTTTATCTTGCGGCCGTTGAGTATCATGCATGAGCGAGCAGTTCATCTTCACCCGGTACCGCACCGACTGTTACCACTGCGGCGAGGATGCCGACCAGATCATAAAAGCGGTCTCCGCGCAGGCGCAGGTGATCTGTTCAAACTGTGGGGCGACCCGGATCTTCATTCCAAGGTTTGAGAACACGGAGGTGGTTGGTGTCTGCACGCCCCTTGGGCGTTACGATATCTGGACCCTGGAAACCGGTGCACGGTGCAAAAATTGTGGGGTTGAAGGAGCGCACGACCTCGTGGTCGGGAGCAACCACCTTACAACCCGGTGCCGGAACTGCGGCTATACGCACTTCTACCGGTTCAACCTGGAGTATATCGGCCAGTGTCCTATCGACGAGGAGGGGGAGGTCAGCGCTCCTCCCGCACCATAGTGATGGCTTCCTTCGGGCACTCGTTTGCGCAGATGCCGCAGCCCTTGCAGTAATCAAGGTCGATATTGAGTTCCTCGTCGATGACCCCGTCCGGGCAGTACTGGGCGCAGAGCCCGCAGCCGTTGCAGACTTCCCTGTCCACGACGGGCCGGAACGTCCGCCACGACCCCGTCTTCCCTGAAGAGGCCTCCGTGGGTCTGCTGAGCGCAAGTCTCTCTCTCATATCTTCAGCTCCTCATATGCCGCTTCAGCAGCTTGTACGTTCCGCTCATCGGCAAACATCTCCCGGATCGCCTTCTCGACCGACGGGAGCGTGACGACGCCCATCTTCGCAAGCGCCCCGAGCACCGGGGTGTTGAGGATGGGACTCCCGGCGATCACCAGGTTCTTGGCGAGCGCAATCCCGGTCAGGTCGACGTGGCGGCAGGTCGCGCCGCACCCCTCAAGCGCGTGAGCGCTGTTTAAGAGTACCGTCCCGTCCTCTTTGAGACCCTGCAGGACGTCCACGACGTCCATGATGCTCGCATCGAGCACGATCACGAGATCTGGTTCGTGGATCTGGCTGTAGATCTTGATCGGCTTATCGTCTATCCTGACAAACGAGACGACCGGCGCCCCGCGCCGTTCCGCCCCGTAGAACGGACAGGCAGTTGCGTATTTTCCGTCCCGGAACGCCGCGAGGGCAAGCAGGCGGGCGGCGGTGACACCGCCCTGCCCGCCCCGGGAGTGGATCCTGATCTCATACATGGTCGCTCACCCCAAACCAGGTCTCTTCACCAGGACGCCGGTTCCTGACAAACTCCACGATATCGTTGTAGGTGACCTCCTGGCCGCCGAGACCGGCGATCACGCTGTAGGGCTCGACACCGGTCTTTGCCCGGACGGCGTTTGCAACCACGCCGCCGAAGCCGAAGGAGTAGTCGCGGTCGATCACCACGACCTCCCGCCCGGCAACGTCGAGGTCCGGGAAGGGCCGGAACCAGCGCAGGCGCATGGACCCGGCCTTGATCCCCTCGTCGCGGAGGAGGTCGATCGCCACCTCCGCCTCTTTCCCGAGCGTCCCCATGGCGATGACGACGACATCGGCGTCCTCGCACCGGTATTCCTCGGTGGGACCGTAGGAGCGGCCGAACCGCTCCGCAAACTCGCGTTCGACCTCCGTGATCACGCCTCTCGCGTCACGCATCGAGCGCTCGATATCCCAGCGGAACCGGAAGTAGTCGTCCGGTCCGGTCATGGGCCCGTAGACGCAGGGGTTCTCCGTATCGACGGCGTGCGGGAGGTGGTAGGCGGGCAGGAAGTCACCGACCTCCACCGTCTCAAGCGACTGCATGATGTGGCTGAGCGCAAACCCGTCCAGGTTGACCATCACCGGGAGGAGGACCCGCTCGTCTTCGGCGATCTTAAACGCCATCAGGGTGGCGTCATAGGCTTCCTGGACCGTGCTCACGAAGACCTGCAGCCAGCCGGTATCGCGCTGGGAGAAGGCGTCGGAGTGCTCGGCCCAGGTGTTCCACCCGGGTCCAAGGGCACGGTTGACGTTTGCCATGACGATCGGCAGGCGTGCGCCCGCCGCCCAGTGGACCATCTCGTGCATGTAGAGGAGGCCATGCGAACTCGTCGCCGTGAAGGTGCGGACGCCTCCTGCGCTTGCCCCGATACAGGCGGCCATGGCCGAGTGCTCGCTCTCCACCGGGATGTACTGACTTGCAAGGTCGCCGGCGTTGACATACTCGGCGATCTGTTCCACGATCTCGGTCTGGGGGGTGATGGGGTATGCAGCGATGACGCCGGGTTTTGCGGCCTTCACCGCGGCCGCCACTGCCTTGTTGCCGGTCGCGATCGTCAGCATATGCCGGCCTCCTCGCGGGAGAGGCGCTGGATGTTGCGCTCAACCTGCTGCCGCATCTCTTCGAGAACCTCAGGATCTATGTTCTTAAACCGGCCCTGACCCTTGATGTAGTCCTCCAAGGGCGCGGGCTTCCTCATCGCCGCCTTCGACGGGCCGCTGATGGAGAGTTTCCCGAACTCACGCTCGTAGAGGACCCATGTTCCGGTCTTCACCGCGAGTTTCCCCATCTCGACGGTCTTCTCCGAGGGGTAGCGCCACCCGGGGGGACACGGTGCAAGGATATGGATGAACTTCGGCCCCGGAATCGAGAGCGCCTTCTTCACCTTCTTGTAGAGGTCGAGGGGGTAGGCGCTGCAGGCGGTCGCCATGTAGGGGGGGTTATGCGCCTCGACGATACGGTCGAGGTCCTTCTTGGCTGTGGGCTTGCCGCCGGGGGTCGTGGTGGTGCGTGCCCCGAGCGGCGTCGAGCCCGACCGCTGCATGCCGGTGTTGCCGTATGCCTCGTTGTCGTAGCATATGTAGAGGAAATCGGTGCCGCGCTCGAAAGCGCCGGATAGCGCCTGAATACCGATATCGACGGTCCCTCCATCTCCTGCGTAGACGATGACGTTGGTCTTCCTTCCGAGCGTCGCGAACGCATTGCTCATACCTGAGGCGCAGGCGGCGGCTGCGGCAAATGCTATGTTATATACCGGCACGTTCATCGCCGTGCCGGGGTAGATCCCCTGGAGGACGCTGGTGCAGCAGGCAGGCACGACCAGGACAGAATCCGGGCCGGCTGCTTTGAGCACGTAGCGCAGACACAGGGAAGAGCTGCACCCCGCACAGGCGGACGTGCACTTGAACAGATACTCCTCCTTCGGAATCGCGGACAAATTGTTTACACTCCTCTTCTCTATATTTGTCATTAATTGTAATGAGGGTTTTGTGGTTTTGTCCCCGGGCACCTGGGGGCCTCCCAGGGAAACTGGTGAGGTGGAGATGGTGCTATGCGGGTTAATGCTGGAATAACGGTTTCGGGGAGCACCTACCCAGGCGCCCCGGTCCAGGTGTGGTGGGTGTATGGTGGGCGCTGGGATCCGGGAGGATGCACGCATGAAACCAGCCTTGTCCCGAGCAGTGGACCGTGGGTGGGCACCGCCACGGGAACCCGCTCCCCCTCCCTCAGCCCCCGGGTTCCTCCCCCGGAGCGCGCCCTTCCTGCAACAGAACCGGGCGGAGAGATCGCCGGATCAGTCCGGCGTAGCACTTCAGGCAGAATGGCGTGCAAAGCCAGACTCCCATCTCAAGGAGAGGAAGGAGACCGTCCCGGCGTATCCGGTAACGGTAACTCTCGAGGTTCATCCTCATGTAGGCCGGCGCGATCTCCTCAAACCAGCGTGCCCAGGTGATCCCGCCTTCGGCGACCGGTCGCGATATCCCGGCGATGAAGACCCGGATCTCCTCGCCCACGGCTCCCCCTGCTGGGCGCGGCACATAATTGTCGTCGACGACGATCGGTATCACCTCAACCTCCCCGATAACACCTCCTTTCTGCAAGTCGACCGAGAGGATGAACCCCTCCGGCGAGAGGTTGTGGGGCCAGCGGGGGTCGAACTGGAACATGCCAAGCGAGTAGGCGATGAGCCCGCCGCGGTAGTGCTCTATCGCCTGCATGGTATGGGAGTGGTGCCCGAGGATCAGGGTGGCGCCCGCATCGATGAGACGGTGGGCGAGGCCGATCTGCCGTGGAGAGGGATAGCAGGCCATCTCTGTCCCCCAGTGCAGCGAGACCGCGATGTGGTCGCACCTGCCTGCAAGGGCCTCGATATCCGCAACAACCTCCTCCTCGACCAGCCGGTTGACCCGGGCGCCCCCCAGGACGACGATTCTCCCGGTCGTGTAGCCGGCAAACCCTATCGAGACACCGTTCCTCTCAAGGATTACCGGCCCCTGCCGGTCTGGAGACGCCGACGCCCCGATGGGGAGGATGCCGCGGCTCTCGAGCGCATGCAGGGTGTTTCTCAGTCCTTCGGCGCCGAGGTCGGTCGAGTGGTTGTTTGCAACGCTGAGGATGTCAAAGCCGGCGTCCACCAGGTACCGGGCTGCTTCGGGGGGTGAAGAGAGAACATGATGTTTCCGTGCCCGCTCTCCGGTCCTTGAGAGCGTGGTCTCCAGGTTCCCAAAGAGGAGGTCTTTGTCCCGGAGGATATGCCCGACCTCCCCGAATGGGTGCCGGCCATCCCCTGTCTGCAGCCAGATATCTCCTGCTGCCATCAGCCTGAGTCTTCCCATGCTCCTGCCTCACAGTGATATGTCCCCACCGTCCAGCGGGAGATCCTGGATCAGGAACCGGTATTTGCCGCGCCGGGTGCGGGGGATCTTTGTGACAAAGTGGACGGTCACATCCACGTCGCCTTCGAACTTCTTCTCAAGCTCGCTGAGGATATAATCCGTATCCCGGTCGGTGTACCCGGGCTTCCTCACGATCCGGAGGATGACTTCCCCAGCCTTCTCCTGGTAGAACTGAAACTGCACGACGTTATCAAAGACGTCGGAGTGCATGTTGACCGCAGTCATCGATATGAGCCGACGGTCCTTTGTCACGATGAACTCGTGCAGCCGCCCTTCCACATGTTCGAGCAGCGGGTAGTGCCTGCCGCAGGTGCAGGGTCCCTGTGCCGCGGTGGCGAGGTCCATGGTCCGGTAGCGGATGAGGGGGCAGACGTAGTTGGTGAGGTTGGTAGCGACGACCTCACCCATCTCGCCGGGGTTTGCCACAGGCCGGCCGTCCCGGCCGATCAGTTCGACGATCCCGTATTCGGGGAAGATGTGGTAGTGGGTGCTCTCCTCGCATTCCCCGGCAAGCACGGTCTGTTCGGAGTTGCCGTACCAGGAGAAGACCCGGCACCCGAACGCCTCTTCGAGGAGACTCCGCTGCCAGGGGTAGAGGTTCTCGGAGCCGCAGAGGACCGCCTGCACCGTCGGGAAGGGGTCGATCCCGTGCCCGGTCATGTAGCGGGCCAGCAGGGCGGCGGTGGAGGGGTAGGACTGGATGAACCGGGGTTTGAACCGCCGGATCTCGCTGATGTAGGCCGGCAGGGTCTCTTCGGTCATGTGATGAGAGGACATCAGCAACCACCGCCCAAAGAGGGTCTTCTTCCAGTAGACCGCGTCCTGGGCGGACCCGACGATGTAGCCGCGGAGGACGACGCATTTGTCGCCGAACCGGTAGCCGACGCGGTCCCACTGGGTCTTCATGAACGCCCATTCCCGGGCCCGGGAGGCGCCCCGCTCGTAGTAGAACCCGACCGGGATCCCGGTGGACCCGCCGGTGGTGACATACTCAAAAGCGCCGTCCGGGTAGTTGCGGGCCTTGAGGTCGGGGAGGTGGGTCTGCAGGTCCTCCCGGGTCAGGAAGGGGAGGAGCCGGAGGTCTGCCGGGGTCTGGATATCCCCGGGCACGAGACCCCGGTCGTCAAAGACCCGGCGGTAGTAGGGGACGTTTGTGTAGGCATGGTCGAGCAGGCGCGAGAGCGCCGCCGCCTGGTAGGCCAAAAGTTCCTCCCGGCTCCACCACCGCGACTGCTGGAGGAGAGCGTAGGTCTTTTTATATGCGGAGTATGCCGGAAGTAGATCGAGCGCCCGTATGGTCAGAGAATCTTCGGGCCGGAGAGCCTTCAACCTCCGATATATCGTCCGCATGCCCATCGACACCGCTGATGTCGATCCTGCGCATTAAACGTTTTGCTCATGGGACAGGGTACCGGTGGAATTGTGGGTGAGCGGGCGCGCCCGGGGCAGGGTGCATTTAGAAAAAATTCTCAGAATGTGGCATGGAAACCAGATCCTGGCCGGATGCATGATAAAAATGCCGTAAAAACTCTGGAAAGAGGTTATTTTCTGTGAAGATAACCCAGACGTCGCCGTATGCCCCCAGATGGCTGCACTCCCACGAACGAAACGAGATGTCGTCCACGGCAAGAAGGCGGAGTGCGACCATGCCCCCACCTCACGCGTCTCGGTATATAATGGTTAGCCCGGGGGACCTGGCACCACCGTCGGGATACATCAGGGTCTGCAGGCCGCCTCGCATCCTCTGTCCATCGGAGATTCACTGCAGGGTCTCCCCGGCCTGCAGAAAGGTATATATGGTGAAGTGAGGTGATTAGGGGTCGCGAACGGCAAACCGGGTGATGGAATGACAGCGGCACGGGTTGACGACAAAGATACCTGGGACACCTTCATCGATGAGAGTCCATCCGGACTTCTCTTTCATAAGTGGGACTACCTGCACCTGACGGCAAAGCACACCGGGAGCACGCTCCTCCCGTATGCCGTCTATAAGGGGGATGAACCGATCTGTCTGTTCCCGCTCTTCTACAGGCGGACTCACGGCATCAGCACTGTCTTCTCACCGCCCCCGCTCACCGTGATACCTCACCTCGGGTGCGTGATGAGCAGGAGCTTTGCGGGGCTCAAGCAGAGTAAGAAGGAGTCGACGCTGCAGATGGTCGCCGAAGATATCGGGGGAGTGGTTGAGAACCTCTCGCCGAACTACCTCTCGATAGCCTTCGTGCCGGAGTTCAACGACATACGCCATTACCTCTGGGGCCGGTGCGACGCAAGGGTCAGGTATACCTACACCATCAACCTTGAGCAGCCGCTTGAGGCAATCTGGAACAGCCTCCACTACAAGTTACGGAATAAACTGAAGAAGGAGGCCGGAGCCGGTCTCCGGCTGGAGAGGACGAATGACATCTCCACGCTCCACCGGCTCATCGCCGACCGCTACCAGGACCCGTCGCTCGATATCCCGCCCATCAGGCGCGATTACCTCAAAGACCTTGTGCTTGCCTACCCAGACCGGATCGGGGTATACTCTCTCTACGATGCAGAGGATGAGGTCGCCGGCGTGGTGGCAGCCCAGGAGTACAAACGGTTCCTGCTCTGGATGGGGACGCCCCGGATCGAGAGCGCTCATGCCGGGAACGAGTACCTCCAGTGGCTCCTGGTCCAGCGTGCAAAGGCTGAAGGCTACCCGGTCCTTGAGAACATGGGGGCGAACAACCCGGATCTGGCCTTCTTCAAATCGAAGTTCAACCCTGATCTTGTGATGTACTTCGAGATCGAGAAGAAGGATATCCTCGGGGCATTCTCCGGGTGGGCATACCTCACCTTCGTCAAGAAGATGCTGATGTCGACCGGCAGGGTCTAGTGGACTATTTAACCATATTTTGAGGTTTTTTTGGTAAATTGCCAGCCGCTCGCGTTGCCGTGAAGGGCGGTGCAGGGGGTGGCAATCCCACGGACTTCACGTGAGACCGCGTGAGGCAACTCATGCTGTGTGAAACCTGCATGAGGCAGAGCGAGAGGCTGCACGGATGAAAACGTCCTCCTAGTGCCGGGTCAACGACAAATTGTCGCAATAGTGCATCGTGTCACGTTATTTTGAAGATTTTGATGCGTGAGATGTAACGCCGATGACCTCACGCGGAAGCACGCGAAGTTCGGTATAATCCCCTGCAAC
>Ga0209509_1001311_pt1 | contig 19065 bp, 18 predicted proteins | sample BioC13SIPDNA_FD_185743 | JGI IMG/M metagenome (GOLD analysis project Ga0209509, IMG submission 185743) | Anaerobic biogas reactor microbial communites from Washington, USA - Biogas_R1_A C13 SIP DNA (SPAdes) (version 2) | ecosystem: Engineered > Bioreactor > Anaerobic > Unclassified | place...
CCGCTTTTTATCAAGCCCAGCCGAGAAGGAACGGGCATGGGCATCAGCTATGAATCCATTCTTCACAACGAGACCGAGCTGCGCACACAGCTTCGGTACATTTTACGAAAATACAAGCAGAGTGCCTTGGTGGAACGTTACATTGAAGGGCGCGAGGTTACCATCGGGCTGGTTGGCAACCTGATCGGTCCCGTCGCCAGGCGTATCCCAAAAGACGAAAACGCCCACCGTATCCAGGCTGGGCTGCAATTTTTACCCCCCATGGAGGTCAACCTGGAGCCATGGATCGAAGCAGGCGGTGTATATGGCAACGTGCTGAAGACTGACCATGCTGCTGACCTGGAATATCTCTGCCCGGCACCGTTGGATGAGGACATGGTGGATGAACTGAACTGGTTAGCTGCCGCTGTTTTTCGGGTGACCGGCGCATTGGATGTTGCCCGAATCGATTTTCGGCTGGATGTTCATGACAATTTCAAACCCTACATTCTGGAAATCAACCCGCTGCCTGGCCTGATGCCCAAACTATCCGATATCGTCATTGAAGCTGAAGCGGATGGAATTAGTCACACGGAATTGGTTAATATGATCCTCAACACCGCTTTGCATCGTTACGGAATGATCTGACAAGACTATGGCTGCTACGATCCGGCTTTTTACGATTGCAAATTACCATGATCTGTTTACTCTTTGGCACAGCCTGCCAGGTTTCAATAAAGGACTGCGAAGCCTGGATGACAGCGAAGCCGGGATCGCCAAATTTTTGGATCGTAATCCGAACACCTGCTTTGTCGCACTGATGGACGGGAACATCATTGGTGGAATTTTGGCTGGGCATGATGGCAGACGCGGATATATTTATCATGCTATGGTTCTTCCCGAATACCAAGGGCAGGGCGTCGGGAAGCTGCTGGCTGACACAGCTTGCGAAGCCCTGAAAGCTGAAGGCATTACCAAGGCTGGTATGCTGGTTTTTGGGACAAATGAACAGGGTAATGCTTTTTGGGAGAGCCAGGGCTGGCAAACCCGCCCGGATTTGGTTTATCGTAATAAAACTCTCAACGAGGATAACATCTGAGATGACACCAATTTTCCGCCCAGGCAGATACGAAGACATCCCCTTACTGGTGAAAGCCCGGTTGGATTTCTTACGCGCGTTGGGCTATTCTGTTCAACCCGAAGGCGAATCCCAGATTGCCCAACAAATTCATGGATTCCTTAGTGAGCACCTTGAGCGCGACCTGTTTGCCTACATCGCCGTCGAGAGAGAAATTATCGCGGCTGCTGGGTTCTTGCAGGTGATGGAGGTGATGTGGCAACCGATGGCATCGAAGGGGCGTTATGGACGTATCATCAATATCCTCACCTGGCCTGAATTCCGCCGCCAGGGATTGGCGCGTACTATTATGCAGGAACTTATCCAAAAAGCGCATGAATTAGACCTGGCATACCTTGACCTGGATGCCAGCCCGGAAGGTCAGCCGCTCTACGAAAGCCTGGGGTTTGAGTTGACCCATGCCCATCACCCTCCCATGAGATTAGTTTTGTCCCGAAACAGTTAAACTACCAGATCCTGCCAGGCAGGCTTGTCAGACCCCAATTGGCAAGATAAATGCAACCTTCATTGTAATCCGAACGTATGATACGAATGGAGGTTTTATGTCCTTTGCAGAAGTTAAAGCACTCCAGGTTTTGCCTGAAAAGTTAGAGGCATTTGAAGAACTGGTAGTAGAAATGAGTGAAGCCCAGAAAACCAGTTTAGGCTGCATCTCGATCCGCTATTTCAAGCGATTTTACACCTACGATGACGGTATCCAGGAACCTCCCCGAATCCTCAAAAAGATCGTAGGGGCTGTCAGGTATTACTCTTTTTGGGAATTCGATACGATTGAGAATTACCATGCGGCGACACAGAAATTTTTTTCCCAGTTTGATAAACCTTTGCGAAGACTGCTCAAAGCGCCTTTTGACATCTATTGTGGAGAGATCGTAGGAGGAGGATGATGGGTGAATTGGCATTTTGTGGTTTGAATTGCGCGGAATGCCCGGTATTCCAGGCAACGCAAAACAGGGATGAGGTGCACAAACGTTGGCTGGCAGCGGAATATTCCAGCGAAGAACTGTGCCTATCCACCAAAGATATGACTTGTTATGGCTGCCACAGTCAGCAGCGCTTGGAATCGCGCATGTGCCAGGGCTGCCAGATCCGTCAATGTGCCACGAAACGTCCGATTGAGAATTGTGCGCATTGCCCGGAATATCCCTGTTTGTTGATCATGCGGTTTGTTTCCACAGAAACCGACGCCCGTGTGGCATTGGAATTGGAAAGAGAGAGAATTAGTATTTTTGCGTGAAAAAAGGTGAGGCCGGAGCCTCACCTTTGTCTAATTTGTACTATTAATCTCGTCGGGGGGGACGGCGGTCGCCACCGCTTGAACGTCTGTCACTGCCACCGGATCGACGATCACCACCGGAAGAGCGATCATTGTAACGTCCACCTGACTGACGGTCGCCACCAGAACGGCGATCACCACCAGAGTGCCCACCACCACGGCTGCCGCCGGAGGACTTACTGCGGTTGGCATTGTCGTGTTCACGAGCTTCCTCAGCTGTCCAGCCTTCCAACAGAGCCTTGCGGGACAATCTTATCTTGCCTTCCGGAGATACATCGATGACCATCACAGTCAGTTCGTCGCCAACGTTGACAACGTCTTCGACCTTTTCGACACGTTCTGATGCCAGTTGTGAAACATGCACCAAGCCATCCAATCCGGGCAGGATCTCGATGAAGGCGCCGAAATCGGCTACGCGCACACATTTGCCAGTATAAATCTTGCCAACTTCAGCTGTTTCGGTCAGTGAGAGAATGCGATCGCGCGCTTCTTCAAAGCCAACACCGCTGGTAGAAGCGATAAAAACGGTTCCGTCATCAGCGATATCGATCTTGGTATTAGTTTCTTCCTGCAGGGCGCGAATGTTCTTGCCTCCGGGTCCGATGATGGCACCAATTTTGTCAATTGGCACTTTGATCGATTCGATGCGGGGAACATGGGGCTTCAGGCTTGGGCGGGGTGCAGAAATTGCCTGGAGCATTTGATCCATGATATAGAATCGACCAGATTTGGCACGGTCCAGGGCTTCAGCCATGATTTCGGGAGTGATACCGCCAATTTTGATGTCCATTTGCAGGGCGGTGATACCATTGCGGGTGCCTGCCACTTTAAAGTCCATATCACCAAGGTGATCTTCGGTACCAAGGATATCAGTCAGGATGACATAACGGTCGCCTTCTTTGATTAAACCCATGGCAACGCCAGAAACGGGATTGGTGATCGGCACACCGGCATCCATCAGAGCCAGGGTGGAGCCACAAACAGAGCCCATGGAGGAGGAACCATTGGAAGCCATCACTTCGGATACCATGCGGATGGTATAAGGGAAGGTCTTCTCGTCCGGGATGACAGGTTCCAAAGCTCTTTCAGCCAAAGCACCATGACCAATTTCGCGCCTTGATTGACCACCGAGACGTTTTGTCTCACCGGTGGAGTAGGGCGGGAAGTTGTAATGATGCATGTAGCGTTTGGAATCCATGCCATTCAGGTTGTCCAGTTCTTGGGCTTCTTTGGGAGTGCCAAGGGTTGCCAGGGTGAGCACCTGGGTTTCACCGCGGGTGAACAGACCAGAACCATGGGCACGAGGGGCAATATCGACTTCGCTGCTGATCTCACGCACTTCGTAGACCTTGCGGTTGTCGGGTCGTTTGCCTTGATTCAGAATGCGTTCGCGGATGATAGCTTTTTCTGCGTCATCGAAGGCAGCAGCATAGGCAGCCAGGGTTTCAGGAGCGGCTTCTTCGCCAGCCTGTTCGAGCAGGTAGGCTTCTTTGATCTCAGCCATACCGCCGTAGAGGTTTTCTTTGCTGTATTCCTGGTCCAGTAGGGTTTCCAAACGATAACGGATGGCTTCTTTTGCCTGGACGATCAGGTTGATGTCTTTCTCAGCCAGTTTGACGGCTTTTTTGGGTTTACCAATTTCGGCAGCCATGCGCAGCTGGGTTTCGATTATCGGCTGAATGGAGCGGTGTGCCAGTTGCAGTGCTTCCGCCATCAGGACCTCGGTGACTTCATTTGCGCCGGCTTCAACCATCAGGAGGGCATCTTTGGTGCCTGCCACACGCAAATCGAGCGTGGAGACTTCCATCTGCTGCAGGGTGGGATTGACTACCAGTTCGCCATCGACAAAACCGACGCGAACAGCACCGACTGGACCGCCAAAGGGAACGTCCGAGATCATCAATGCTGCTGAAGCGGCGTTGATGGCGAGCATGTCCAGCGGATTTTCGGTGTCGGCAGAAAGCGACATAAGGACGACCTGCACTTCATTGCGCATTCCCTCGGGGAAGAGCGGGCGCAGAGGGCGGTCGGTGAGACGTGCCACGAGGGTAGCATCGGTGGAGGGGCGACCCTCACGACGGAAGAACGAACCGGGGATCTTGCCGCCGGCATACATTCTTTCTTCATAATCGACGGTCAACGGGAAGAAATCGGTTCCTTCGCGAACGTTGCCCATGGTGGCGGCGGCAAACATCATGCTGTCACCCTGTCGGAGGATTACGGATCCGCCAGCCAAACGGGCAATTCTGCCGGTTTCAAAACTGACTTCTTTGTTTCCAAGCTGAGTGGAAAAATACTTTGCTTCAGGTTTCATATTATCCTTTCACCTGTTGCCAGAGCAGGGACTGAAAATCGGTGATCAGGGTTGATCAGCGCTTTTCAATACCCGTCTGGCTGATTAAAATCCGCAATGACCTCTTCAGGTTAGGAGAGGTCAAGCGGTTGATTACTGTACTTCTGAAATTACTTCCTGCGGATGCCCAAGGTTTCGGTGATGGTCATGAAGCGTTCGTAATCCTTCTGGCGCAAGTAAGCCAAAAGACGACGGCGCTGACCAACCAGTTTCAGCAGACCACGGCGTGAACTCTCGTCGTGTTTGTTCGCGCGCAGGTGATCGGTCAATTGAGCAATTCTCTTGGAAAGCAGTGCAATCTGGACTTCGGGTGAACCCGTATCGCCCGATTTGGTTGCGAATTGGTTGATAATCTCAGTTTTTTCAGTTTTTGTTAATGCCATGACGTATGCTCCTCATACATTTGTTATTTGCAGGTCTCCCTGATTGCAGCCTAAAATACGGACCGCGCACCGGACCAGTCATTGAGAAGAATTATAACAGGATTCAAGATGAGTGCAAGGAAAACATAAGGAGTTTTACCGTCAATCTGAACCTGGAGAAATTCTTAGAGTTATTTGAAACTGCCCCTTACCCACATATGTTTCACTCTCAGATCCTTTCCATGAATGGTAGGGCTTGTAAAATCAATTCGTCAGGAAATTTCGCTCCGTTGCCACGACACCCAAATTTTCAAAAATACAGGAGAGTGATGTTACAATACTCTGGCATTCAAGCCCTACTCACATTATTCGGGGCTAATAACTAAACAAGGAGATTGAATGACCGAGGAATACCCCCGCATTGAAAAACTAAAGGCTTTGCGTGCCGCGTCCAAATTGGGTGGCGGACAAGATCGCATCGACAAGCAACACGCCAAGGGCAGCCTGACTGCGCGTGAACGCATCGACCTACTGCTCGACAAGGGCAGTTTTCGCGAAATCGGAGCTTTGACAACTGGTCTAAATGATCCGGAAGGTAAGTCTGGTTATGGTGACGGCGTTGTTACCGGCTACGGACAAGTGGATGGACGCACCGTTTACGTCTACGCGCAGGATTTCACCTTCCAGGGCGGCTCGCTGGGTAAGATGCAGGCCGACAAGATCTGCCGTGTGATGGACCTGGCAGTCAAAACCGGCTCACCCGTCGTAGGCATGATCGATTCAGGCGGCGCACGCATCCAGGAAGGTGTTTACAGCCTGGGCGGTTACGCCGAAATTTTCCGCCGCAACGCGATTTACTCCGGTGTAGTGCCCCAGATCAGCCTGATCATGGGACCCTGTGCCGGTGGCGCTTCATACTCCCCTGCTGTGACCGACCTGGTCATCATGGTGCGCAAGCAGTCCTACATGTTCCTGACTGGTCCGGCCGTGATCAAGACCGTCACTGGTGAGGAAGTGGATTCCGAGACCCTGGGTGGTGCTGATGTGCACCTGACGGTCAGCGGCAACTGCCAGTTAGTTGGTGATAACGAACAAGATGCGATCGCGTTGGCTCGCCAGGCGCTTTCGTACCTGCCTTCCAATAATGTTGAGCAAGCTCCGGTGGCATCAAACGCTGAAGCTATCAATCGCCGTTCTGAAATGTTGAACACGATCGTCCCTGAAGACCCAAGCCAGTCCTACAGCATGAAGAACGCCATCCACGCAATCATGGACCAGGGTTCCTTCCTCGAGATCCAGGCCGGTTACGCCCCCAACGCGATCGTTGGCTTGGCACGCCTGGCTGGACGACCGGTGGGTGTGGTTTCACAGGAACCCGCCATGATGGCAGGCGTTATGGATATCAATTCAGCCGACAAAATCAGCCGGCTTGTGCGTATGTGTGATGCTTTCAACCTCCCGATCGTGACCTTTGTCGACTCTCCCGGCTTCTTGCCTGGTGTCCACCAGGAACATGGCGGCGTTATCCGGCATGGTGCTAAAGTGCTCTTTGCATATGCCGAGGCAACTGTGCCAAAGGTGAGTGTGGTCACCCGCAAGGCTTATGGCGGGGCGTATGTGGTGATGAGCAGCAAATATCTGGGCACGGACATAACTTACGCCTGGCCATCGGCAGAAATTGCGGTGATGGGCGCTGAAGGTGCCGCGAACATTCTTTACGGTCGCCAGATCAATGCCGCTGAAGATCCTCAAGCCGAACGCGAACGCCTGACCCAACAATACCAGGAAGATTACCTCAACCCTTACGCAGCTGCCAAAGCCGGCTATATTGACGAGGTGATCGAGCCGGCAGAAACCCGCCAAAAACTGATCGAAGCTTTACAAGCGCTTGAGAACAAGGTCGAGATGAACCCTGCCCGCAAGCACGGCAACATGCCGGTATAGGCGGTGAATATGTCTACCATCAGTCAAGGATTACTGATCACCGCGGTCGGCATGGGGCTGGTTTTTATTATGATTCTGGCTCTGTGGGGCATTATGGCATTGTTGGTCAAGCTGACCAACAAGCCAGAAACTGAAGAAGAAGCACCAGCTGCCGAAACCATTCTGAGCGAACCCGAAGCAGCTCCTGCCAACGACACTAAAGGCGCCCTGGCGGCAGCCATTGCGGTTGCTTACGCGCTGGAAAGCCAGGCTTCAACCGCCAGCTTTGCACCCCAGCCCAGTACTGGCTCAGAAAATGCCTGGTGGACAGCCGGCAGAACCCAGCAACTCTATTCAAATACCATCAGAGGACGGAAACGATGAAAGTTAATCTCAGCATTGAAGGAAAACAATACCAGGTCACCCTGAAGGATTTGACCACCAGACCAATCATCGCCGAGGTGGATGGACAGACCTATGAAGTTTGGCCAGAAGAGGAACAAGCTTCCATTCCAGCAACCACAAGCAGCACGCCAACACCTGTCGTCGCTGCAACAGCCGCACCCGTACCGGCAGCCGCTGGTAGCCTGACCTTGACGGCACCTTTACCGGGAGTGATCATCTCGGTGGAAGTAAGGGAAGGTCAGTCTGTCACCAGCGGTCAGGAACTGTATGTCCTGGAAGCGATGAAGATGAAAAATTCCATCAAGGCTAACCGGAATGGCAAGATTGCATCCATCCAAGTCAATCCTGGTGATTTGGTGAAGCACAACCAGCCGATTTTGACTTTTGAAGGATAGGGGGGTCAATGGATTTCACCCAACTATTACAAGACCTAAGCAAAGGCTTTGAGGCTTTCAGCTGGGGCAACGCTGCCATGATCGTGGCAGGGCTGGTTTTGATCTACCTGGCAATCTGGAAGGAATACGAACCGGTATTGCTTCTGCCGATTGGTTTCGGTTGTCTGCTCGCCAACCTGGGCATGTCCAATGAGGTTGGCTTTATGAAAGTCATTTATGATGCCGGTATTAAAACAGAGCTTTTTCCCCTGCTGATCTTTGTGGGCGTGGGTGCCATGATCGACTTCAGCCCACTGCTTTCCCAACCCAGCCTGGTATTATTGGGGGCAGCCGGACAATTTGGCATCTATTTCACCCTGCTTCTGGCAATTCTGCTGGGATTCCCCCTGAATGAAGCCGCCGCCATTGGCAGCATCGGCGCCATTGACGGACCGACCGCCATTTTTGTTGGTGAGAGGTTGGCACCGAGCATTATTGCACCGATTGCTGTGGCAGCCTATTCGTATATGAGCTTGATCCCGATCATCCAGCCGCCCATTATGAGGCTGATGACCACCCGCAAAGAGCGCCTGATCCGCATGGAATACTCGCCCAAACCAGTTTCCCGCCTGACGCTGGTGCTGTTTCCAATTATCGTGACGGTGTTGGTCGCCCTGGTTGCACCGGATGCCGCCCCTCTGATGGCTGCCCTGATGCTTGGCAACTTGCTCCGCGAAGCGCTGGTAGTGGATCGCCTGAGCAAGACAGCCCAAAACGAGCTGATCAATATTGCCACGCTTTTCCTGGGTCTGGCAATTGGGTCCACCATGACCGCCCAAAGCTTCCTGAACCTGGATACCATCAAGATCCTGCTTTTGGGCTTGCTGGCTTTCGTGATCGATACCATTGCCGGATTGCTTTTTGGTAAATTGATGGCGGTGATCACACGAGGCAAGGTCAACCCCCTGATTGGTGCCTGCGGTATTTCTGCTTTCCCGATGGCAGGACGACTTTCGGCAAAGATGGCGCTGGAGGATGACCCAACCAATTTCATACTTATGCATGCCATGGGCGCGAACACTGCTGGACAGCTTGGCAGTGTCATTGCCGGTGGATTGCTGTTGGCATTGGTAATGGGATTTGGTGGATAGGTTTTATATTCTATTTGAAAACGCCTGCAGTTGCAGGCGTTTTTTTATTGTAGCGACTCAATTTAATGAACAAGATTTGGGTGGGTTTGGATACCACCCGTAAGGATAGTGCCAGGTTTGCCGGGTTCAAAGGCGGAACCCGGCCTACAAAAGGCAGCTTAGTAGTGGCTGGAGGCGAGCCCCAGCCGTACGGAGGGGGCCATCGTGATGGAAGCGAGGCGAGCAGTATTCATCTCCCTCCGCTTCAGTGAAGACCGGATGGTCAAAAGCCCATGCTCGGTCAGGAGACCCGTGAATAAAACACCCACCCCCTTGCCCCCTCCCCTCGCCAAAAGAAGGCTGGAGGGGGTTAGTACTTCTTGGATCATTGCATTAAGTGGAGACCTAAAAGTCAAAAGCCCATGCTCGGTCATGAGAACGGCACTATCAAGGGACTTGGTCATTTGTAGGGGCGACCTGCCATGGTCGACCATTGTCAGTTTGCCGGGTTGAAAAACGCAACCTGGCCTACAAAAGGCTAGTTAGTAGCGGCTGGAGGCGAGCCCCAGCCGTGCGGGGAGCGTCATTCTAAATGTTCTACTCGTAGCGCAAGGCGTCGACGGGTTCGAGGTTGGCAGCCTGGCGGGCAGGATACCAGCCAAAGAAGACACCCACCAACATGGAGAACAGGGTCGCCAGCAAAACCGCCTGAACCTGAACGACTGGTGTAAGCGGGGTGCCCGAATTCTTGGCAATGGTCCCCACGATCTGGGCGAACGCCCAGCCTAAAGCGATCCCGAAGAGTCCGCCAATCAGGCTCAGCAAGGCTGATTCTGTCAGGAATTGAAGCATGATATCCGCTTTTCGGGCACCCAGAGCTTTACGCAATCCGATCTCATTCGTGCGCTCGGTCACAGTGACAAGCATGATGTTCATAATTCCGATCCCGCCAACTAAAAGGGAGATACCGGCAATGCCCGCCAACAGGATGGTAAGAATACTCGTGATCGAGTTGGCAATGTCCAGAATATCTTCCTGGTTGGTGAGGGTAAAGTCATTGGGTTGTCTGGGCGTCAGCCTGTGAGTTTCACGCAGCACTTGTTCAGCTTCATCAATTGCCAGATTGATCGACTGGGCGTCTTGTGCCTGCACAATGATGTATTGAACCGAATCGGGCACAGCCCGGCGGACGATTCGCAGCTGCATGGTGGTGATGGGCATGTAAGCCTGCATATCCGGGTTGTTAAATTGATTGCCACCCTGGGCTTTGGTCATACCGATCACACGGTAAGGGAAGTTGTTGATGCGAACCATGTTTCCCACCACACCGCTGCGTCTTCCAAACAGCTCTTCTGCCAGATCAGGACCGATCACAACCACAGCAGCTCGTGTGTCCACCTCCGACGCGCTCAAATACTCACCTTCATCCAGTTCCACGCCTGTCACGTCGGCATATTCAGCATAGCTTCCAAAAATCGTCGTTTGTCGGCTGGCATCGCCCAAGGTAAAAGAAGCCTGACCCATCATCACGGGTGTGACACGCAAAATATGCGGAGCGCGGGAGCGATTGGAAAGGGCATCAACATCAGTAAGCGTCAGAGGTTTCGGGTTGGTTACTTCGTCATCCCCACCGGTCATCACGTAAATAGTATTGGTTCCGATCGACTCGATTTGTCCCAAAATGCTTTCGGAGGCTCCTGCGCCGATTGACAACATGCCGATAACGGCACCCACACCGATGACGATGCCCAAGACTGTCAGAAAAGAGCGCATCCGGTTGGCGAAAATGCTGGTAAGGGATTCTTTGAGGACTCTAAGGAAGGACATCAGTGACTCTCCCCTTCCACGATTTTCCCGTCAAAAAGCCGAATCGTACGCTGGGCTTTGCTGGCTACACCCTGGTCATGGGTAACAACCACGATGGTGGTGCCCTTTTCGCGGTTCAGTTTCAGCAGCAACTCCAACACTTCCTGCCCTGAAACGGAATCGAGGTTACCGGTAGGTTCATCTGCCAAAATAATGGCAGGGTCATTTACAAGAGCCCGCGCTACAGCAACCCGCTGCTGTTGCCCTCCGGAAAGTTCGTTGGGTTTATGGTCCATTCGATCGCCCAATCCTACCAATTCGAGCATTGCTTTGGCTCGCTCAGTCATATTGGATGGGTCATCGCTGTACCGTAGAGGTAATTCCACATTCTCGACGGCATTGGCGCGCGCGAGCAAATTGTATTTCTGGAAAATGAAACCGATTTTCCTGTTTCGCACTTCGGCAAGCTCATCGTCAACCAAGTCAGAGACCAGCAAGCCGTCCAGAAAATACTGACCTCCACTGGGACTGTCGAGACAGCCGATCATGTTCATCAGGGTCGACTTGCCCGAACCGCTTGGACCCATGATGGCGACCATCTCGCCAGGAAAAATATCCAGGCTTACGCCGCGCAGCGCATGAACATCATTACCGCCACCAAGTTTGTAAACCTTGGTTAGGTCACGAATTTGAATAACCGGAGTTGGTTTGGTCTCTGCCACTTAACGCAGCCTCCGTCCCATACCAAAATTGGAGATAATGTCGATCGGGGGATTAATGACAATCAATTCGCCCTCAGAAATGTCGGTCTCCAGGACTTCGATCAGCTGATTCGAATAGGCACCAACTTTCACTTGCGTCATTTCCAGATTGCCATCGCGCAAGACATACACGTAATTCAAACCATCGCGGGAGAAAATAGATTCGGAAGGAATGACCAGTGTATTGGGCTTTTCAGCGGTCAGGATGCTCACGGCAGCGGTCATTCCTGGTTTGATCCTTTCGGAGAGGTCTTCCATTTTGACTGTTACGGTGTAATTGACCACACCGGTACTGCGATCGCCACTTTCAGAAACATCTGAAACAACCCCCGAAAATTCCTCTTCGAAGTAAGCATCAAAGAACAAGGAAACAGGCTGCCCAACTTGAACTGCAGGGATGTCGACCTCAGATATCAGCACTTCAACGAACAACTCGCTCATATCAGCCACCTGGGCTGCCATACTACCGGGATTTACCTGGTCTCCCGGATCCTGGTTGAGGGTGAGTAATTTGCCCGTAAACGGAGCTTTAATGAATTGGTTTTCCAGCTGTTTTTCAGCCAAACTGAGCTGGAGTTCCAGCTTTTCAACTTCCACAGGATCCGGACCGAATTGGATCCTCTCCAGATCCTGCTTCCAGATCGCTTCATTTTCTTTCTGCAGGTCGAGCTGACTTTGCAGAGCATCAATTTGTTGGGCAATTACTTCGGGGGCACAGTAATCGAGAGCTGCTTTGGTGGTCTGGACGCGAAACCATCCTGTCTCTGTGGGCCAGTTTTGGTAACCTTCCAAGGCGTTATCATAGTCGCTGCGCAGGTTATCCACCCGCCAGCTCTCACAGACACGCGACTCCAGGTTGAGTAACTGCGTCTCAAGATCAGCAATGGTCGTCTGGGCTGAGGCAATATTGCTGGTCAGGGTCGCACGCTGCAGCAAGATATTGGCTTCCAGGCTGTCCAGTGCCTGGGTGGCAGTTATCTGATTCAGGGATGCCTGGATGATCTCAGCAGGAAGGTTGTTTTCGTCCAGGCTCATTAGAATCTGTCCGGCTTCAACAGTATCACCCACCGCAACCTCATAAGCAGAAACCGTTCCGCTGCTCTGCCAGAGCAGGGTCACGGATTGGCGCGGGCGAACATTGCCAGTACCACTGATGGTGGTCTGCAAGGTTTCACGAGTGAAGGGCGTTGTGCGTAAATCTGCTATCGTGGCTTGCATGGCACGCTGTTGGCGATAGTTGTTGAATAAAAAAAGGGCTGCAGCAATCGCTAACAAGACCAGGAGGGTCAGCCACCAGCGGGATTTTCGTTTGCTCTTTGGGGTATTTGGTTCTGTTGTCATAAGTTCTCCAGTTGTAGATTAGAACTGATCATACATCTTTCTTGTTAGAGATATATAAGTTCGGGTAATAAACTTAGCGGATGATCTTCGATATAGCTTTGAAAGAAGGGTGGCTGGCATCCTGCATGAGAGCAAACAAAGCCATCTCGACGCTGGCGAGATGCACACCTTGTGCTCTCAATTCTGCTATTGCGATTTCTTTGTTTACAAGAGCACGAGATGACACCGCATCAACAATTATCCAAACATCAAAGCCAGATGCCAGCAGGTCGGTTGCACTCTGGTAGAGACAAATGTGACTCTCAAACCCACACAAAAGAAATTGTTTCTTATTGGATCGCAGAATGCCACTCCTGAGGTTTTCGTCTGACCAGATACTAAAGGAGGTGCGGGGATACTCGTAATGGTCGGGAAGCAAGTGCCGAATAATTTCTGTAGTGTGACCAATTTTTTCAGGAGCCTGCGCCGTTAGAAAAATTGGCAATTCCAATTCCAGGCTGCCCTGTACCATTTTTTTGATATTCTCGTTCGCAAGCTCGGACTCAGCAACAACTTTTGCCAGATTTCCTTGTACGTCGATGACTACAACAAGACATTGATTGATATCAAGCACCTTTACCTCCACTTTAATATAACAATTATAATTTGTAGCCAAGGTGAATATGAAACCAGCACAAGCTTTCGATGTAATTGTTAATGCCATCAAATTATGGTGGAGCGATTGGGGAAACCAGGTGGTAGTTTCCCTGGTGGCGATTTTGCTAAGCCTGACAATTTTCTTGTTCCCGGCTGTCATTTTTGGGATATACCAGGAAAGCCTCGACCTTACCCATCGTGAACGAAGCGGTTTGATGGGATTCTGGAAGGGATTCAAGCAGTATTTGCTGAAAAGCCTGGTCTGGGGCGGGATCAACTTATTGGTGATCTTCGTCTTGGTGACCAACGTCTGGTTTTATTACAACTCTCAGTTGGAGAGCGCTCCTTTTTTGACAATTGTTACTATTATCATGGGGTTCCTGTGGTTGATCTGGCAGTTTTTTAGTGTATCCTGTTTCTTTTTGCAGCAAGACAAGACCATGAAAGTAGCCTGGAGAAATGGTTTTGTCACGATCCTGAAACAGCCACTTTATGCCCTGATCATTTCCCTGGTGATGCTGGCGTTACTGGTGCTTTCGTTTTATGTTTACATCCCCCTGGTCTTGGGGAGCATCCCGTTGATTGCGATTCTTGGGTTGAAGGCAGTTCAGGCGACGATAGAAGCGGTTTGATCGTACCGGCATTATCGCCGGGCATGGGATTTGACTGCAAGGATAGATATAACGCCCCGTATGTCAGTATCTATTGAGGCATACCTCACCCCCGTTCGCTACGCTCACGGACCCTCTCCAAGGAGAGGGCTATGTAGATTGTGTCAGCATTATCGCCGGGCATGGGATTTGACTGCAAATCTCTCAAATCCCTCTCATTGTGTTCAATCTCGGTGTGACAGCTTTCTTCTGCATACCCCAAGCTCTGCTATACTTAATGTGTTGCTGAACTAGCTTTTTGGAGTAAAAATGGCCAGAAAAGTGCTCGGATACATTGAATTAGTCTGGACTTGTGACAGTTGCGGCACCAAGAATCCCGGTGCAATTCGTTCCTGCACGTCCTGTGGGGCACCCCAGCCTGTGGATGTAAAATTTGAAAGGGTTGACCCTGCCACCTTCAATTTTATCAAAGACGAGGCGCTGATCCGAATGGCAAAAGCTGGACCAGACAAGCACTGCCCCTACTGCGGCACCCGCAACACGGCTGATGCCCAGATTTGTGTGGAGTGCGGCGGTGACCTGACGGTTGGGGCAACCTCCCGCCCAACAGGTGTGCTAAATGAGGGTGAATTAAGCCCAATTCCCGAACCTGTTGTGCCAATGAATGTACCCAGCGAGCGAAAACCGTTACCAAAATGGGCTATCATCGTAATGGCGCTGGTATTGATTTCATGCTGTGTGTTCGGAGCAATGTATTTCAGCAGAATGAATCAGACCGATCAGCTGGATGCCACTGTATCCCAAGTCTATTGGCAGCGCCAGGTTGTGGTTGAAGCATACCAAATGGTGCGAAGCGGCGATTGGGAAGCCAATATCCCCAATAACGCGCAGACTTATGATTGCCAATTGCGATACCGCTACAACTCCGATGTTGCTAAGGCTAATTCAGAGGAAGTTTGCGGCACTCCTTACACGATCGACACTGGAACCGGGGTAGGAGAGGTTGTGCAGGATTGTTACTACAAGGTCTACGAAAATTATTGCTCCTATGACACCATGCAGTGGGTTGTGGTCAACACATTAGCGGAAGATGGTTATGGCACGAATGCGATTTGGCCAAGCACCAGCCTGGGCATGGACCAGCGCTATGGGAATTCGACTGAAAGGTACACCATCACCTTTTCAACCGCATCAGAAAATTTCGATTACACCACCACCGATTACAATCTCTTTCAACAAGCTGTTCCAGGTAGTGATTGGGTGATCGAAGTGAATGGTTTTGGGGATATTACCGCAATCGATCCAGAATAAAATGCAGGGCGGGTTTTGAACTCCCTTCGACTGATCAAAAAAAGCCGGGTTCAAAACCTGAACCCGGCCTACGAAAAGATAGCGTACTCAGAATGACAAATTTTAAGAAAAAGCCGGGTTGACCCTTAACAGGGCGGGCAACGCAACCCGGCCTACAAAACAATCTACCTAAAACGCGTCAATCTCAAGCCAACGGTCGCCGTTTTTGAAAGCATAAACCGGCGCCCAGGCAAGACCAAAAAATTCCACCACGACGTCCTTTTTCAAAGGTTTGACGAAAATCTCTTCAATCTCCACTGCTTTTTCCTGGGTGCTGTTTTTATATTCCTCGATATCCTGCAGCATTTTAGCTTCCAGTTCAGCCAACTCAGATTTATAACGTTCGATCATGGCTTCTGATTCTTCTACATTGGCTTTGGCGGTGGCGGTCATACGCCGCTTGGTCAGTGAGCTGTTAATGCTCTTTTTCCGCCCGCCAAACAATCCGATGACCGTCTGCAGACCTGTACCGGCTTCTTCAATACGGCGATGATTGAGGGTTTGTTTATCCTTCTCCAGCGCCATTTCTTCTTTGAGCAGTTTATCCTCTATCGATTTCTTTTGTTTGGCGTATTTCGACTGGATGGCTTCGACACCATCTTCAAGATTGGTTTTGCCTGCCTGCTGAGTCCGGGCAATAAATTCGTCTTTGCTCTCGCCAACTTCTGAAACCAGTTTCAGATCCGGGTTGCGATAGAGTGTTAATTGGTAATTGCGATAGAGCCAGTCAGAAAAATCACCAGAAAGATCAGCGACATTTTTCTCGTCATCAAATGGATAGACCAGGTCTGCAAAGCTCGCGTCTGGCAAAGGACGGGAATCAAATTCAGCCGAAGGAATTTCATCGACCTGGAAATCCTGCCACTGCACCAATCCGCGCGTCTGCAATTCGGGCATCAGTACTGTAACTCGCTTTTGGGTATTGACATTGTAGGTGCGGTTGGCAAACCAAATTTGAGCCTGCCCGATCAGAGCCGGGCGGTAATGATAAAGAGGTTGGGTTGTGGGTGCGATGCCGCGGTCAGCAGCCTGTTTGTAAGCATCCCCAAGACCCATTTTAACGGGCAGGTAGAAGACATCCACCTTGGAACCGAGGACCGGTTGGGTCTGCTTGCCTGGCAGGTTTCCAACACCGCCACCAACTACATCCTCGGCAGTAACCGCTTGCCCCGATCCACTTTGGGCAGCAGAAACCATACGCACGTCGGCACCAGCCAGGCGGTTGAGATCATCCAGCTTGTTACGGGTGATCGGACCTGGCAGATAGTTCATCGCCCAACGGGTGGTGAAAATTTCGGGTGCCTTGGCGTGAACGTTATGCAGTAAGAAAACGCGCTTGCCGAGGGCTGAGATGGTATTGTCAAAGAATGGTCGGTCAAATGAGCCGGAGACGTTGGTAAGCCCGTCCAACAGCCGCTGTTTATCCTGGTCGGTCTGCAGTTTGCCAATGACCCAGGTTCCAGCATTGGAGAGCGCTTTGTAATCCAGATCGATCGGGTTCTGGGTGGAGAGCACCAACCCAACGCCAAAGGCGCGGGCTTGCTTGAGCATGCGCAGGATGATCGGTTTGCTGGGCGGGTTGGCAACCGGCGGCAGGTAGCCAACAATCTCATCGAAATAGACCAATGCCCGCAGATCGCTGGTGCCGGATTGCGTTCGCATCCAGGTTTCCACAGCAGAATAGAGCAAGGTTACGAAGAACATGCGCTCGGCATCTGCCAGGTGTGCCAGGTAAAAGATGCTGTGCTTGGGTTTGCCATCAGGCGAGTAAAGCAGGCTCTGGATGTCGAGGGGTTGACCTTCAAGCCAGCTTTCGAAGGAAGGGGCAGCAATAAAGTTGTTAAGCAGCATTGCCAGTTCAAAACGATCCTTCTCAGGATAGAACTTGGAGACTGCGAAGACGCCTAGTTTCTCAAAAGGCGGATTTTGTACCTGAAGGATCAGGCTTTCCAAATCCAGGTCTTCCCCCTGGCTCCAGGCTTGTTCAAAAATGTTGGACATCAGGATGTGCTCACGGGAGCGTACCGGGTCGATATCCTTGAAGCCAACCAGTTCAAGCAGGGCTGTGACGGTGCTGCTGATCGATTCGCGCAGCATTTCTTTGTTTTCTTCCCAATCGATCACCGGGGCTTTCAGGGAAGAAAGGATGCTGACCGGGATGGCAGAATCGGAACCGGGCGAATATATAGTGTAATCGACTGCTTTCGCCAGCTTTTCCATTCGCTCGCGGTCGATTCCGGAACGTTCGGTGCCTTTTTTCCAGGAGGCAGCAGCGGCTTCAGCAGCTTGCTCGACGGTTTGACCTTCGCGCTTGGCGGCATCGGCGTCCACCCAGGGGGCAAAATCGGTCGGAAGGAAATCCGGGAAATGCAGGACATGGTTGGTGAGGTCACCTTTGGGGTCGATCAGGATCGCCGGAATGCCTTTTAGCGCGGCTTCTTCCAGGAGGATGATGCCCATACCAGTTTTACCCGAACCGGTCATACCGGTTATGACCATATGGGTGGTGAGGTCTTGCGGATCATAATAGGTTAGCTTGTCGGGAATGATTGCCTGAGATTTCAGGTCGTAGGTGTTGCCAAAATAAAACTCGGAAGGATCGATTTCCATAATAAATTTCCCTTTCTTTTTGTCAGGTAGGTAAATTATAGTACAGATATCAGGTCATCTTGAGAATCTTTTGAGCTCCATTACTACAGAGGGGGTTCATCTCCCTCCGCCCGCATTGTTGAGAACAAAGCCGCGGCTGGAGGCAAGCCCCAGCCGTACAAATGATGTTGCTCTTGATTCGCTGCGTTTTACCGTTGGAGCACTCGAAAATTGGGCATAGATTGCACGATTGAAAAGCGGAATGTGCAGTGCAAACTAGTAATGATGATACCAGCACGATCAAGAGGGTATCAAAAATACAAATTGGGATCGAAATCTACAAGTGACGTGATCACTGCCGTGGCTAGGGAGAAGTCCTGGATTTTCGTTATCGGGTTGGGGACGGCAATCGCACGGATACCGGCGTGGTGAGCTGCCAGGATGCCATTTTGGGAATCTTCAAGCACAAGCGCATTTTCGGCAGAAACGCCCGCTCGCTCCAGCACTTTTAAAAAAATATCTGGAGCAGGTTTGGCATTTTCAACATCATCAAATGTAACCACGAAATCGAATTCACCCAGCAGCCCGAGACGCTTGAGATGGGTATTGATCCACACGGAAGCGGCGCTGGAACCAACCGCCAGAAGGTAACCCTTGAGCTTTGCGTTCCTGATCAATTCCACCACACCTGGCAATGGTTCGATTTCTTCCACATACTGATAGGCTAATTTTCTAAAATCCTGGCGAATTTGCGTGAAACTGCGTTTCTCGCCTTCCCTTTCTGCCAGGGGTTGGGCGGGGTCGAAGCTGCGCGGTCCGTTGGAGCCCACCACCCCAATGTAAGCATCCATATCAAAAGTCAGACCAACCTCAGCATAAAGGTTGTTCCAGATTTCGACCTCAACGGTTTCTGTGTCCAGAATGAGACCATCAAAATCAAATATCAGGATGCGTTTCGGAGAACTACCTTCTGACATTCTGCCTGCCCCAATAACCAGCACGAAGGGGGGTGACATCTTCAATGGTGATGA
>Ga0209509_1001314_pt1 | contig 19030 bp, 12 predicted proteins | sample BioC13SIPDNA_FD_185743 | JGI IMG/M metagenome (GOLD analysis project Ga0209509, IMG submission 185743) | Anaerobic biogas reactor microbial communites from Washington, USA - Biogas_R1_A C13 SIP DNA (SPAdes) (version 2) | ecosystem: Engineered > Bioreactor > Anaerobic > Unclassified | place...
CAGTATTCTTTGATGATGAAACTGCTATAATACTGCACAGATGGGTAAGGGCTAGAGAAAGCCGCAATAAAAAGGGCTCAAAGGCCTTATTCATAAATAGCATGGGGACCCGCCTGAACCGCAACGGCGTCTATTTAGCGGTCACCAAGCCAGCTGAAAAGATTGGTCTGCATAATCCCAACTCAGACCGCATGGAGGATCATTTCAGTCCGCATTGCTGTCGCCATTGGTTCACGACCCATCTCAGGCGCGCAGGGATGCCTCGCGAGTTCATCCAGGAGCTAAGAGGCGATGTGAGAAAGGAGGCCATCGATATCTACGACCACATCGATAAGAAGGAGCTAAGGGAGAGCTATCTGGCCCATGTGCCGCAACTTGGGATCTGATCATCCTCGTTTATCTTCTTTTCCGAGTTCAGCCAATCTGGATTCAAGTTCAGCCATAATTTCCTCAAAAGGTATGAAATCATTTCTTATTCCCAGGTCGCTAAAGGTCACACATGGTCTTAAGGAAGCAAACGGATCGTCCATTAATTCGTCATCAGTCTTGTGATCCCCTACGAAAACAAAAATACGTGGAATAGAACCCTTCCAGAGGATGCTTCTCTCAACATCATTAGGAAGTAGTCTTTTGTCTTTATCGAGGTCAATTATGCTATAAGAAAATCCATCACTCGTTATATGGTAATTTCCATACTCTTGTACGCACTTCTCGGCAAAATAATAACAATAATCGAAACGAGTGCTGGCTACATTCCAATAAAGTATCATCTGCTTTGTAATGGATTCTATATGTTTCTTCTCAGGAGGATCGAAACGGAAAATTTCGAACATGATATCTGGGAATGATTGGTATATTGCCGCAGCACGTTTGGACATGAGGTCCAATCCATCATCCTTGAGCAAATAAGCTTCATTATATATGCGCTGAAAAGACTGGGAGGTGAGGAGTGAGAGAGATCCATTGACTGGATATGAGGTAAAAGGACTCAGGTAGTTATCAAGAATCAGGAAGTCTTTGACACCTTGCGTGATGATTGACCGTTCTGCAAGTTTTTTTAGTCCTTCTTTAACACTTTTATGAATAATCTGTCTATAGAATGGTATAGCTTCCATTAATTCAAAATTTCCTAAAATCTCTATATAATCGATATTCGCGGGTGTTAGCTGTCTATCGATTTCGCGAAGCTCTTGTTCTAGCTGCATATCTTTAAAGGAGGGAATTTTATCAACATCTTGCCCAAACTCGGATATCGCTGTTTTAAGTCCTTTGGCGAATTCCTCATAATCGTTTCTTGTCGCCTCAAGATTCAATAACGATTTCGAAGCTTTGATTTTAAAATCGGATTGAAGAATATTTTTTGGCAGAACATTATATGCCGATAAAAAATAAAATTTTTTGATTATGTTGTTTGTATATTTCGAAGACAAAAATTTCTCAAGTTCTTTAACATATTCTTCTGTTTCGGCTAGCTGTCCTACAATAAAACCAAAAATATTAATATCCTCAATTATATAGTACGGTAACTCCTTTTGGTTATTCTTTGTTATCCGAGGATTTCCTTTGAAAATTATCTTTTCTTCCTCCATTTTCTGAAGGTTGCGAGCTAAAATATTTCCTTTGCTTGTTTCTATAATTTTGCCTAACTGAGAAGCCGACCACCCGCTGTTATCTGACATTTTTTCCAGGATCGCTATGTCATGGGGTCTCAGCTTATTCATAGGCTCATGATTAAGCAATTTATTAATAATCTTTTCGATATGCACAAGGGGTTATCATTGATGGTTGATTTTGATAACCGTTATCATCAGACTACCTTCACGATAAATCCAAGGTTAATATTAGTTTTATCTGTGAATCTGGTATGAATGAATTAGCTATAAACCTGGGATTACGAAAGATCCAGCTCATTCATGGCAGCGCATTTATTAACTTGCCAAGGGCTTGGATAAGGACAAATGATCTCAACAAAGGGGATCGGGTAAGCGTTGGCTTGCGAAGAGATGGAACATTAGAGATCTCATGCATTGTCGCGTCCAAAGAAGGAGGCGACGCCTAATGTCTCCTAACATCCATCGTCTTAAACCGTGGGAAGAAGTTCTCGGAATTCTCCTTGAACTTCATATTTTGGAAGGATCGCTTCTTGCGAAAATAAGCAACGTACCCTTGATATTACCCCTTGAGATGGAAGAGAAGATGCGTGACCATATCGGGCAACGCGTCAGCGTGTTGCACACGGATATGCCGGATCGGCCTTACTTGTTCCGCGTGTTTTCAAACGATAAGCCAAATGTTGGTGGAGATGTATAGGCATGTGGTCGGAAAGTAAAGTGCCCAGGGTTGCCGCCCAAGGCAGAAAGAAACTGACATTAAATAATAGCACCTCCTATAATTTAAGTTTTTCTGTTCAATGGAGGTGGTCTTGATGGCCAAGAGAGCAGCAAAAGGACTACGTAAAGATCGAGACTTCTCGGATATCATAGAACAGGCCTGTGATCGAGATCGGATATATTTCGAGAAGCATCCTGACACCGAATTCTATATGAGGAGATCTGTTCCTGGCGAGTTCTGGCCAGTCATTTTCCCTTATGAGGGTTACGTTGGAGTACAACAGATCTCACCAGGATTTAGATTAAGGAGCCCATATCTAATTGAAAAAACAGGAACAATCGGTGACGAGACTTGGAAGAAGCTGCTCGAAGAAGGTACACAAATCCTGGAGGTCTTTAATGAGGGGGGAGATACTTAATGAGTTCGATAAAGAAAGAAGACTCATCAGTGTCTCTATCCGGAACAGCTAATAAATGGACTTGGGAGCACTACAAACGGCCAGAAGTCCGAGATACCATTATCAGATTCTGCCAAGATGGCACGAAACAAAGAGCATTCAATGGCGATAAAGGGTGGTACATATCCTCTGGTAATGGAGCGGTGCGGCTTCGAAGTCACGAAGACTATGAAGATACTGCGTCCAAGTTTAGAACCCTATATGCAACATTAGATCTCTTCGATCCTGGTGTTTTTAATACCTCATCCCCCTGGGATGAAAAAGCAGGAAAACCCGAGCGCCCAATAGGCATCTTTAGAGACTGCCAGGCCTATACCCTTGGAGCCGATATTGACAGCATCGGCAATATAATTGAGGACCCGTCCATCAAGCAAGCCGTTGAGGACACAGCCAAATTCCTGGTGGGTATGTTGAATGAAGCAGGGATCTCCAAGAGTGTCCATTGCCTTTATTCAGGTGGCGGAATCTATGTCTTTATCCATCATGCCCTTTTCCAAGCGAAGCCCGAGTGGAGCCCAGAAGACCGCGAGGAGGCCTTCAGAAGCCTAACAGGAGCCTACAACATGTTCCTGGCGGATGCTGAGTGCAAGTTTTTTGAACTCCATCCCGAGCATCTGGGCAAAGTAAAAATTGATAAGATCAATAACCAGAAACGGAAGTTCAAGTGCATTTTCTCCATCCATAAGGAATATGACCTTGCAGTAGTGCCACTTGATCCAGGCAATATAAAGATCGATTTCGATCAGGCACGACTCCCTCTTTCAGATGATATCCTGCAGAAGGGGGTGGAATGGTACATTGAATATGATCCTGCCGAGCTAGACGCGGTTAAGACACTACTTGAACCTTATGCAGATACGATAGAGGAGGATCTCAGATCACGCAAGGAGCGTTCAGGAGACTTTGAGATCAGTAAGAGATCTGAGCCAATCCCTGTAGAGGATTGGCCTCCATGCATAAAGAATATCATTAATAAAGCCGAGCCGGGCAAAGGGCCTCACCGAGCCTGTGCGGTAATCGCCTCCTACCTATATCAAGCGGGATGGTCTGAAAAAGAGACATTAAAAGTCTGGATGCCTGTGGCCAATAGGTGTGGTGTGGAGCAAAGAATCTTCGATCAGTGGTATGGTCGGATGTGCTGCCCCAACTGTTCCAAGATACAAGAATCCAGCTCAGGTTATCCTAATATTGGAATCGGAGAGTTGGGTTATTGTGAACCTGAAGACGGATGCGATGGCTGCAAATGGCCTGGTAATTATAATAGTTGGTCGGTCAATAAGATCGAAGAGCATCTGAAGAATAACCTCTCCGCTTTAAGCAATCCCGAGATAATAAAGGTGCTAGCAGATTTAAAGTGGACTAAGAATCTGGAATATACACTGTTGCTGAAGAATCTGAAAATTACCGGTGAAATAAAGAAAGCTCTTGAGAAAGAGATCGCCAAGCTGAAGCAAGAAATGGAGAGACCTACGCCTTCACCTGAGATACGGAAAAAGGCCATCGAGATTCTGGAGAATGACGATCCGATACACTATATCGCAACAAGTTGTGGGCGGATGGTTCTGGGAGCAGATAAAGCATTCAAGAAACTGATATGCTGTGTATCCGTCCAAAATATCCTTCAATCTACGGGCTTGCATCCAAAACTCAATGGCGAGAGCGGTGGTGGTAAGACCTGGGCAATATTGACTTTTGCTCATCATCTGCCTGCAGAGGCTGTACTAAAGGGCTCCATGTCCGCCAAATCAGGTTACTACCACAATGACGGTAATGGCATCCTCAGAATACTTGATGACTATCAGGCAGGGAACGAGGATCTAGATACAACCATAAAACAAACATCTTCGGAATTTCATCAGCCTTACACCCATCGGACAGTGGCAAACAACAAAGCATTAAAACTCCAGATTGGCTCGGAGCAGACTTGGGCGATCACATCAGTGGACAGCAGCCAGGACATACAGGTCTTGAATAGGCAAATACCAATAAACGTGAACGACAGCGAGGAATTAACGAAGGACGTGAACCGTCAAACAATAGAGAGATATGGTGAGGGAGAGCCTCAGTTTCCCGTGGATGATAACGTACTCGTGAGTCGTGAGATTTTCCGCAAACTTCGAGAGGAAGGATACATCAACGTTCGTGTACCATTTTATGATCGAATAGAGTGGTTCGATACAAGTAACAGAAGGAATCCCTCAATCTTCATGGATTTACTGATTGGTATCACCGCGATGAATAGATTTCAGCGAGAAAAGGATGCGGATGATTATTATTTAGCCACTGAAGATGATTTCCACGCCGCAAAGGAATTGTTCGTTGAACGTGATGCAGAGGAACTCGTGCATAGGCTAACCAAACGTGAACGCCAATTCGCTGAGCTGCTTGCAAAAAATAAGGATGGGATGACCAGGGAAGAAGTAGCCAAAGCACTGGGTCTCTCTCCGACGAGGATTAGTCATCTTGCCAGTGGAGAGAAAGGGAAGGGGGGTCTTTCCCAGAAGCTACCTGGGTTCGCAGTACAGGAAATAACAGATTATGAAATATATACGCCGGGCGTTGAGAAGCGTGCAGTTAGGAAGACACTCTACAAGCTGGAGGGGTACAATCCATTGGAAGGCTTCGACGCGATCGTAAAGCTCCGTGAGAGTGCGCCAAGTGCGGATGGTGTGCGGGTCAAAGTGCGCAACGAAAATAATGCGGAAATCGATAACAGCGAGAGAGAGAAGAGAGAGATAGATAGAGAAAGTGCGGATAGTGCGGGGTGCGAGAGAGGAATTTTTTTGGGCGCGGCTCAAGGCAAGAAGAGTTCTCTTTCTCTCGCGGGGCAGAAAAATCCGCACTCTCACCAAGAAAAGACAACAGTAGACACAAAAGAGAGCCGCACAGTCGAGCGCACGGGTGCGCACTCAACGCACTCTGTGGCTCCTGATGATGGTGCAAAGTCATCATCTATTTTTCAAGAGAACGGAAATCCTGCAATCAGCCCTCATCCAAGGAAAGACCTGCCGACTCCAGGTAGGAAGAGCGACAAGCAAAAAGAGGCCGCCACTTGCCCCATTTGTGGAGTTGATATCGGTCCTGGCCATAGCAGCCAAATCTTTGAAGGCATGAGCTACTGTACTTCCTGCCCACGTCATTTATCAGCGCTGCGTGCATCAGTTGGAGAGCTGACAGAGAAGAATGGCATTGCTCCTTCAGAGACAGAAATCTATGAGTATATAGCCTCAAGGAATAGCAGGCCTCCAAAGAAGGAACTTATTTCGTCTATGCTTCGGGTTCTGGGGTTTGAGGAAAGGGATGGAAAATGGTTTCTATCCTCTGCCAAAGATGTAGAGGCTCCTGCCGAGAGAGCTGATGCATGAATGATGGGCAATCCTTGCTTTCTAAGCCCATCATCTTCTCTCACTCGTGAGTTTCAACAGAAATGCCCGAGACAACAACAAAGAAAGACGAAAAAAACCAGCTTTCTCAATGCAATTGCAGTGTGTTACAATGCAGATCCCGTGGCAATTTTTTAACGGAAGCAAGCCCTTTGCAACGCCAACTAATCGCGGCTTGCAATCAGCATGCGGGATATCGATTCCACATGAGTATCCGCAATTTTGAAGAGAGGCCTTTTATGATCCCTGCAAGACGGCTTTTAAATGTATACATAAATCAGAGGTATCAAAATATGAATATCTTGGCAAAATCGATAACATCAGACAGGATTTGATTATGTATACATTTTTCCCAGGATTTTCGGTTTTTTTTGTTTTCTATTATAGGGCTGGGGGGAAATGAGACGGTAGGGGGGAACAAGAGAAAAGATGGGTGAATGACGAGAATGAAAAAGGGAGAACAAGGAACGTGATAGAGACGAATATAAGAGAAAAGTCATGTTGATAACAGAGTTGCCGTACGAGTTTATCGATTCCCGCGATATATCCAGTCTGATTTGTTTATGGACCTGGTTCCGGTTGATCAGGAGTCCTGATTATGATTCCTAGCTCTGCGGTTTCTGCAGGGGTGAATGACTACTAGAATATTATTTGGTGCCCCGGTGACTCAAAGCACCGAGGCGATCGAATCGCTGTTGAAATACCTTGGTAAGCCGATTGATCCGCTTCCCGATGTGGTTAAGCTCCTGGACATGGTGCTGGTTCTGAGCAACCGGAGAGATGCATACTACATCACCACTGCCAAATCATGCAGTTGCCCTTCTGCCGCATACCGGCCTGGCCAGAAATGCAAGCACCAGCGGCGGTATTTTCCTGGAACTGATGCACCAGGGCGTGTTGCTGCCGAGACATCAGATAGCATCCGCCCCGGCGGGAAGTGGCCTGGAGGGTTCAACGGCCCTGTAGACATTGACACGATCAAGGCCAAGACCGCAATTGACCAGAAGGAGGCCTGAAGACAATGGCCTCCGACGTCTATTCTCAGGTGAATGACCGCATCCTTGCCGCCCTGGAACAGGGAATCATCCCCTGGAAGCGCCCCTGGACTGGCCAGCTGCCCACAAATTACGACAGCGGCAAGCAATATCGGGGCGTTAACATCCTGACTCTTGGTATCGCCGAGATGGTCAGGGGCTACTCCTCTCAGTATTGGCTGACCTTTCGGCAGGCTCAAAAACACGGCGGGCACATCAAGAGAGGCGAGAAGGCCACCTACATTGTATTTTCGGATAAGAAAGTCAGGGAGGTCGAGAAGGAAGACGGGACAACGGAGCTGAAGGTCTATCATTTTATCAAGTCCTTCCCGGTGTTCAATTGGGATCAGACCGAAGGCGTACCCAGGAAGGAGGCAGGTGCAACCCTGGACCCAGATCGAGATCTGATTGAGGTATGCGATACCATCCTCTCCAAGATGCCCAACCCGCCCGCTTACAGGGAGAGCGGGAGTTCGGCCTACTATATGCCAAAGGACGATCTTGTGAACCTTCCACAAATGGATACATTCAGGACGACGGATGGATACATTGCTACGAAATTCCACGAGTATGGCCACAGCACCGGTCACAAATCAAGGCTGAATCGCTCGGGGGTCATGGGCGTGGCATCATTCGGCGGCGAAGAATACAGCTTCGAGGAGCTGGTTGCTGAGCTGACATCGGCTTATCTGTGCGCCGGCAATGGGATCGACAACACTCTGGAGAATTCTTCGGCATATATACAGAACTGGCTGAGCGTTCTAAAAGACAACAAAGCTATGTTTCTAAAGGCTAGCGGAAAGGCGGCCGCTGCGGTTGAATACATCTGTGGCAAAGGGGCAGGAGCAACGCCTGCCTCCTAAATTTTCTATTTTATGATTATATTATCAAAAATAACCACATTCCTAGAATAATACTGCAATATCGATAATAGTTGAGCCGTTTGAGGAGCGGCTTGATGGGGCGACGACTCATTACACGCATATGCTATTGGAACAAGGCTATTTTGCCTGCAATCGCACGTGGCTATGCTATGAAGGTAATATGAGCAGCTCGGCAGCACATAGTCACATTTACCGGGGGGGACAGTCGGCTTGCCCTTCCGGGAGGTCGGTGCCAACCGGGGGCTCAGGATCTATTGCCGCATATGCTTCGCATTACTCGCTTCGCGATGCAGTAGTGTTGCTATGCTTTTTTTGGTCAATTCGATCTGTGGTTCCTTCAGCAAAGGACAACAAAATCCGGAAGGCCGACGAGGAGCTGGTTGGCAGGCCCTGGCGAACGGGGCCGCGAATATCATTTCATGCGGGGCAGTACTGATGCCATTGCAGTAGATCACATGAGCCTGGCAGCGATGGCCGAGGGCCTGGGGGGCACATGCTGGATAGGTGCCTTCCACGAGGATCAGGTCAAAAAGATTCCAGGGATACCAGAAAATATCCTGGTGGTCGTGGTGCTGCTTTGGGCTTATCCAGCCGAGGCCCCTGCGTCCAAGCCGCGGAAGGAGCTGGAGGAGGTAGTGGCCTATGATGGATGGCGGAGCTGCCCCCTGGGGTTCCCGTTTCTTTCTCGGGCGGCTCGGTTTGATCTCAGTGAGGGATGATGTCCAAAAATTTTTCGTAAAAAAAGACGAAAAATCGCCTATTATAGGAGCAACCCCAAAAAATGATAAAAACACGGAATTTGAATGAGATAAAGATAACATTTAATTATATTATACGATTTATATCTATATTTAATTTTATTTGACCGACCGCACATCAAGCCCCTGATACCTACATGCTCTTCTGATGAAGGTATTTCTCAGCGGCCACTGAAAGTATAGTTGCGATGCTGCGGCGCAGTAAAGGGGATATGATCCCTCTCCTGGGGCTGAGGGAGGCTCTACGTTAACGGATTAGGTAAGGCAAGCCCACCTGCCCCGCCGCGCCAAGCCCACTAAGGATCAGCATGGGCAGTAATGGTATCTTTTTGCCAATAAGGATGGAAAAACTAAAACAAAAATATGGGGATGGCAGTCATATGGATAGGGGTGGTGAGGGCGAACGGTTTCAAAGAAGCTGGACTATCTATGAAGCTGCAATATTATGCTGGTCGGCTTAGAATGAGGGGTAACCCATAAATTCCTTGTTCCTATTCTGATATCCAGACCCCTCATAATCCCCAACGAATATGATCCCAAAGAAAGATTGGCGAACATTGAAGAAGCAAAAGGTAAGGACAATATGCCCATAAAAAAATCCGAACTCTATAGCTCCATATGGAAGAGCTGCGATGAACTCAGGGGCGGCATGGACGCCTCGCAGTACAAAGACTATGTGCTCACCCTCTTATTCGTTAAATACGTTTCAGACAAGTATGCCGGTGACCCGGATGCTTTGATCGAAGTCCCGTCAGGTGGCAGCTTCTCGGATATGGTAGCAGCCAAAGGCAGCAAGGAGATAGGCGACCGTATCAATAAGATCATCGGCAAGCTGGCTGACGCCAACGGTCTCAAGGGCGTAATTGACCTGGCCGACTTCAACGATGAGGATAAGCTCGGAAGGGGCCAGGAGATGGTAGATCGCTTGACCAATCTGATCACCATTTTCGAGAATCCAGCACTGGATTTCAGCAAGAACCGCGCCGAAGGGGACGATCTTCTTGGGGATGCCTACGAATACCTGATGCGTCACTTCGCCACCGAGTCCGGCAAGAGCAAGGGACAGTTTTACACTCCTGCGGAAGTCTCAAGGGCAATGGCAAAGGTGGTGGGCATAAACCAAGATACACGCCAAGACCAGACCCTTTATGACCCCACATGCGGTTCTGGCTCTCTCCTCTTGAAAGCCTCGGATGAAGCGCCTCGTGGACTTACCATTTACGGCCAGGAAAAGGATAACGCTACTGCGGGCCTGGCTAAAATGAACATGATCCTGCATGATAAGCCCACCGCAGAGATCTGGAAGGACAATACCCTCACTGCACCGCACTTCAAGCAGGATGGCGGTATCCTCCTGACAGTCGACTTTGCAGTAGCCAATCCGCCCTTCTCCGATAAGGCTTGGAGCAATGGACTTGATCCGCTCAATGATGAATTCAGACGCTTCGAAGATGGCATTCCTCCCGCTAAGAACGGCGATTATGCCTATCTCCTTCACCTCCTGAAATCCATTAAGAGCACTGGCAAGGGTGCCATTATCCTGCCGCATGGTGTGCTGTTTCGGGGAAATGCCGAGGCTGAGATTAGAAAGAGGCTCATCCGGAGGGGTGTGATTAAGGGCATCATTGGCTTGCCCGCAAACCTGTTCTATGGGACCGGCATTCCGGCCTGTATAATTGTGCTGGACAAAGAGCTTGCGTCATCAAGGCAGGGCATCTTCATGATAGACGCATCCAAAGGCTTCATGAAGGACGGCAATAAGAACCGCTTGCGCTATCAGGATATTCGCAAAATAGTGGATGTATTTAACAACAAGATTGAGATACCCAAGTATTCCCGCTTGATACCGTTGGGCGAGATCGAATCCAATGACTTTAATCTCAATATCCCGCGCTACATCGATGCAGGAGATGAGGAGGACCTGCAAGACATTGAGGCTCATCTGTTGGGCGGCATTCCTGAGAGGGACATCGAGAGTCTGGCAGCCTACTGGCAAATCTGTCCGACTTTGAAATCTGAACTTTTCACTCCCGCCAATCGACCTGGATATCTGCAGCTCAAGATCGACCCCAAAGAGATCAAGAATACAGTATTTCAGCATCGTGAATTCGTCGCCTTTACCGAGCAGGTAAAAGATCGCTTCCTTGGCTGGCAGGCGGCCAGCACGCCAATTCTTAAAGACCTGAAGCTGGGCGATAAGCCCAAAGCATTGATAGAATCGATTTCTGAAGATCTACTTATCCGTTTTTCTGATGTGCCTCTGGTTGATAAGTATGATGTCTATCAGCACCTGATGAGCTACTGGTCAGACATTATGCAAGACGACGTCTATATGATCGTCTCGGATGGCTGGAGGGCCACGGATATTGGCAAGCCGAATGTAGACCTGATCCCGGCGCAGCTTATCATTAACCGTTACTTCAGGTCTGAAGCCGAGGCCGTCGAGAGATTGGAAGCCGACCGAGAGGCTGTCGCTCGTGAGATTGATGAGATGGTAGAGGAGAACAGCGGCGAGGATAGCCTTCTGGAAGAGGCTAGGAATGATAAAGGCAAGATCACAAAGGCAAGCATTAAAGCGCGGCTCGCTGCCATCAAGCACGATTGGGATGCAAAGGAAGAGCGCAAGGTATTAAATGAATACCTAAAGCTCATCGAAAAAGAATCTGCTGCTGGCAGGAAGGCGAAGGATGCGCAGAGATCCCTGGATGGTAAAGTCCGGGCATTGTATGCCAGGCTAAGCGAGGAAGAGGTCCAGTCCCTGGTCGTCGATGACAAATGGATGGCCACCCTTGAATCCGATATTAAAACCGAGATAGACCGCATTACTCAGGCACTCACAGACCGGACCAAGCAGCTTGCCGAGAGATATGCTCAACCATTGCCTGCACTCGCAGATGAAGCTGAAAATCTTAGAATGAAGGTGGATGAGCACCTGAATAAGATGGGATTCGTATGGACGTGAAAGACCGATACAGATGTCCCATAGATTGGGAGATAATAACACTTGGTGATCTTTTCGCATTCAAGAATGGCTTAAATAAAAGAAAGGAGTATTTCGGATACGGCACACCGATCGTGAATTATATGGATGTTTATAAGCGATCAGGTATTCGGGCAGCGGATCTCAATGGCAGAGTAAATTTGAGTAAACAGGAAATTAAGGCATATGAGGTCCGTAAGGGAGATGTGTTTTTTACGCGCACGTCCGAAACAACAGATGAAATAGGGATCGCTTCCGTGATGCTAGATGATCCACAAGATACTGTTTTTAGTGGATTCTTGTTGAGAGCACGCCCAAGGAATGAGTGCCTTGATGATCAATTTAAAAAATACTGCTTCTCTACGAACGAAGTTCGGAAAGCTATTATCTCAAAGAGTTCTTACACGACAAGAGCGCTTACTAACGGTCGCTTGCTTTCATCTGTAACTATTCCATTGCCTTCCATCCACGAACAGCGCGCCATCGCCGCTGCCCTTAGCGATGTGGACGCCCTCATCGCCGCGCTGGACCGACTCATCGCTAAGAAGCGCGACATCAAGCAGGCCGCCATGCAGGAACTTCTCACGGGGAAGAAAAGGCTGCCGGGATTCAGTGGAAAATTATCTTCAGTCTGTCTAGGAGAACTTGGTAGTTTCTCGAAGGGTAGAGGAATAAAAAAGGATGATGTTGCTGCAAGCGGCATTCCGTGTGTTCGTTATGGAGAAATATATACTCACTACAATGACTATATTAGGGAATTCCATTCCTTTATTTCAGAAGAAATTGCCAAAGAGTCTCAACAAATAAGAAATGGCGACCTGCTTTTTGCGGGTTCAGGAGAGACTGCTGAAGAGATTGGAAAATGCGTTGCATACTTGAAAGATGAAGAAGCATGTGCTGGCGGAGATATTGTCATTTTTTCGCCAGAAAAGCAAAACTCAATGTATCTCGGCTACTTGATGAATCACTCCTCGATTGTAATACAGAAGGCAAGAATGGGACAAGGAGATGCTGTTGTACATATTAGTGCGAAAAATCTGGCCGGATTAAGGTTAAAACTGCCGCCTATTAACGAACAAAATGCTATCGCCTCTATCCTATCCGACATGGATGCCGAGATCGCCGCCCTCGAAACCCGCCATCAGAAGACCCTCGCCCTCAAGCAGGGCATGATGCAGGAGCTGCTTACCGGACGCATTAGGCTAATTAAGGGAGCTGAAGCATGAGCAACATTATTCCGACTTATCGCAGTGTGCAGCAATTGCTCCAAAACCAATCTTTTTCTATTGATGAATTCCAGCGTGAATACAAATGGGAAAAAGAGAACATAGAGGAGCTATTATCCGATCTGCAGGACAAGTTTCTTAACTGCTATCAGAAAGGTGACGAAACTCGCAAAGTGGCCAACTACGAGGATTATTTTCTGGGCTCTATTATCGTCAGCAAACGAAATGGCAAAAAATTCTTAATTGACGGCCAGCAACGTGTCGCATCTCTAACTCTGCTATTGATATACCTGCATCGCCACGCCAAGGCCAAAGATTTGCCTGAATCTCTGATAGGCAGCATTGCACCGCTCATTTATTCTGATAACTTGGGCACCCCCTGCTTCAACCTTGATATTCCAGAGCGTTTGCCCGTTGTCGAGGCATTGTTTTATAATACTCCGTTCACGCCTGATGGCCAGGACGAGTCTATTCAGAATATGTATGCACGCTACGGAGACATCGAAGCCAGGGACCTCGCAGGAGAGCTAGACGACGCTTTGCCGCATTTCATTTACTGGCTGATGACGAAAGTAGGTCTGATCGAGATAGCTACAGATAACGATAATTATGCTTATGCGATCTTCGAGACGATGAACGATCGAGGCAAGCCGTTAAGTCCTGTCGACATGCTGAAAGCCTATCTTTTAGCTCCTATTGAGGACAGTGAGCAGCGGCGCAACGCCAATCAAATCTGGAAACAACAAGTCCTGAACCTAATATCCTGGCGCGGTGAGCATGATCCAGAACAAGATGCTAATTGCATCAAAGCATGGTTCCGTGCCCAATATGCCTATTCAACTCGCGAACGCAAGGCTAACTCAGAGGATAAGGATTGGGAATTGATTGGCTCAATGTTTCATCGTTGGGCACGCGATAATCATGATCGTTTGCAGCTTGGTAATGGTAGCCAAAATTACTCTTTTATAAGAAACGACTTTCCATTCTTTGCTAAGGCTTACCAGCTCATACTCAATGCCAGTATAAGCTATCGATACAAGCCAGGTCTTGAAGCTGTGTTCTTCAACGCCCAAAATAAATTCACATGGCAGAATACTGTATTGCTTGCGCCTTTATGTGCGACAGACAGTGATGATATCATCCGCCGAAAGGTTGCCGCAACTGCTACATATCTTGATATTTGGCTCATGAGGCGAGCTGTGAACTATATTAGAGTCGGATACTCAAACGCTGCCTATTCTATGTTCCAGCTCTGTCGAGATATTCGCCGCAAATCTCTGCCAGACCTTGTGGACATCCTTTATCTTAAACTTGCTAATGATGATGTTACCTTTGAGGGATGCCCGATCAAAGGACGAGATGGAATCAATGGCCTTTATCTCAATCAATTCAGCCGACGCTATATATACCACTTGCTGGCTCGGCTGGCCGCTTATGTGGAAGTTGCTATTGGCGAGCATGATCAGTTCGAAAAATACGTGGATCGCTCAGTTGGGAATCCGTACGATATCGAACATATTTGGTCAAAGGATTATAGGAGCTACCCTGGGATATTCGATAGTGATAGCGACTTTGATTTCTTGCGCAATCATGTGGCTAGTCTATTGTTACTCCCAGCAGATGTAAATCGTAGCCTGCAAGACAAAGCGTTCGAGGAAAAGGCTCCTCACTACGCAAAACAAAACCTATATGCTGCCAGCCTAACAGCCTTTACTTATGAACATAAGCCGAAGCTTCAACAATTTAAAACGAATTACAATATTCCTTTTGAGGGATACAAAGAGTTTGGCAAAAAGGAACAGATAGAGCGCCGTGAACTGGTTCGAGCTTTAGTCCACCGGGTGTGGTCACCGGATCGTCTCACCGAGGTATTAAGATGATTACTGTAGGATTACCTGAGCGGCCCGTACAAAACCGAGTGATCGAATTATTCGGCGACACTTTGGGCTACGACTACCTGGGCAACTGGATTGATCGAGAAAATAATCGCAACATCGAAGAGGGCCTCCTACGCGAATTCCTGAAAGACATGCAGGGCTATGAAAAGAGCCTGATCAACCGTGCCTTGCATGAGCTGAACCGCGTTGAAGGCGACCAGAGCCGCAGCCTCTACGACATCAACAGGGAGGTCTACAGCCTCCTTCGCTACGGCGTGAAGGTTAAGGATGGAGCAGGCGAGCAGACACAAACCGTCTGGCTAATAGACTGGCAGCATCCGGAGAAAAATCACTTCGCCATTGCCGAGGAAGTGACGGTCCCTGCTGCCAGTGCCGGAGCCTACCCTAAGAGGCCGGACATTGTGCTCTACGTCAATGGCATAGCCCTAGGGGTGCTGGAGCTGAAGCGTTCAACCATCTCGGTATCAGAGGGCATACGCCAAAACCTTGACAACCAAAAGAAGGAATTCATCCGTCCCTTCTTCACCACTATCCAATTGGTCATGGCCGGTAACAGCAGCCAGGGCGTGCGTTATGGCGTCATTGAAACCCCTGAGAAATATTACCTTACCTGGAAGGAAAATAGCCCCCTCGTTGATCCGCTTGAACGGGACTTGGTGCAACTCTGTAACAAATCGCGTCTCTTGGAGCTGATCCACGACTTCATGGTCTTCGATGCCGGGATAAAGAAGATCTGCCGACATAATCAGTACTTCGGAATTAAGTCCTCTCAGGATTATATCCGCCGCCGCGAAGGAGGCATCATCTGGCATACCCAGGGAAGCGGCAAGACTCTGACTATGGTCTGGCTGGCCAAGTGGATAAAGCAGACCAATAGCAGCGCCCGTGTGTTGATAGTTACCGATCGCACTGAGCTGGATGACCAAATCGAAACTGTATTCTTGGGCGTCAATGAGGAGATCTACCGCACCAAGAGCGGTGCCGACCTGATAGCCTGTCTCAATGATACCCGACCTATAATGATGTGCTCGCTCATCCATAAGTTCGGGGGCAAGTATGGAGAAAACGAAGAGGCAGAGGCAGATGTAGATGGCTTCACCGCCGAGATGAAGAGGGCTTTGCCACCATATTTCCGTGTTAAGGGCGATTTCTATGTATTTGTGGACGAGTGCCACCGAACCCAATCTGCTGCACTGCATGATGCGATGACGAGCATACTGCCAAAAGCCCTTTTTATCGGCTTTACCGGCACGCCACTACTCAAGAAGGATAAGAAGACAAGCATGGAGGTATTTGGCCGATACATCCATACATATAAATTTGACGAAGCGGTAGCAGATGGAGTAATTGTAGATCTGCGTTATGAAGCAAGGGACATCGACCAGATCATCACCTCCGAGGCTAAGGTTGATCAGTGGTTCGAGGCTAAGACCAGGGGTCTCACTGATCCGGCAAAGGCCGAGCTTAAAAAACGTTGGGGCACTATGCAAAAGCTGCTATCCAGCCGCTCCCGTCTGGAGAAGATCGTTCAAGACATCTTGTTCGATATGGAAACCCGCCCGAGGCTCATGGATGGTCACGGCAACGCCATGCTTGTTACCAGCAGCATCTACGAGGCATGCAAATGCTACGAGCTTTTCGCCGAGACGGACCTAAGGGGTAAATGCGCTATAATCACATCCTATAAACCATCTCCTTCTGACATCAAGGGCGAAGAGAGTGGGGAGGGTCTTACCGAAAAGCTGCGCCAGTACGAGATATATCGAAAGATGCTTGCGGAATGGCTTAATTTGTCAGAAGATGCTGCCATGCATAAAGTAGAGAAATTTGAGAGTGAGGTCAAGGAGAAATTCATCAAAGAGCCTGGACAAATGAAGCTTTTAATCGTGGTGGATAAGCTCCTCACCGGCTTTGACGCTCCTTCGGCCACATATCTCTACATAGATAAGCAGATGCGTGATCATGGCTTGTTCCAGGCTATCTGCCGTGTAAACCGGCTGGACGGTGAAGATAAGGAATATGGCTACATCATAGACTACAAGGACTTATTCCGGAATCTGGAGAAGGCAGTAAAGGATTACACATCAGGAGCCTTTGATGGCTATGAAAGAGAAGATGTGCAGGGCTTGTTGGAGAACAGACTGGATAAAGCCAAGGAAAGCCTAGATCAGGCATTGGAGAAGGTAAGAGGGCTATGCGAACCTGTTGAGCCTCCCCGAGACAGCCTTGCCTTTATGCACTATTTCTGTGCCAAGGATTTGGGAAGCATCGAGCAAATTAAAGCCAACGAGCGGAAACGTCTGGAACTCTACAAGTCGGTTTCAGCCCTTTTGCGTGCTTACGCGGCCATAGCCAATGAAATGGTTGCGGCAGGCTACACGCAATCACAGGCTGAGACGATAAAAAAAGAGGTACAGTACTTCGAAAATGTGCGCAATGAAATAAAGCAGGGAAGTGGCGACTTCATCGACCTGAAACTCTACGAACCAGCTATGCGCCATCTGATCGACTCGTATATTCAGGCAAAAGATAGCAGGATAGTATCAACGCTGGATGATATGACTTTGATCCAGCTCATTGTTGAGCAAGGTGTGAGCATAGTTGATGCATTTCCCGATGGCATCCGCAATGATCCAAGGGCAATCGGCGAGGCTATAGCAAATAACGTCCGCAGGTTAATTATCAACCGGACACCGATCAACCCTAAATACTACGAAGAAATGTCAGCTCTGCTTGATGCATTAATCGAAGAGCGCAGGATTGGTGCTAAGGAATATAAGGAGTTTCTGGAAGAGATAATCGAGCTGGCCAAACGTGCCAAGAAGCCAGAAGGCAACTATCCAGCTCAAATAAATACCCAAGGCAAGCGTGCTCTTTATGATAACCTAAATAGAGAAGAAGAACTTGCATTGCAGCTGGATGTAGCAATCCGGGATAACAAAGAGCATGGCTGGATCGGCCATCCTATTAAGGAGAAGAAGTTACGCAATGCATTGCGCAAGGTACTTGGCGATGAATCGCTATTAAAGGCTACTCTTGAGATCGTTAAACATCAAGACGAATACCAATGAAGCGGCTGATTTGCATCAGTGGAATTGATGTCGAGATCATCAATAAGGATATAAAGAATCTACATGTAGGTGTCTATCCACCGGAAGGCAGAGTTCGCGTAGCAGCGCCGCTCCAGGTTGATGAAAATGCTGTGCGGATGGCGGTTATATCAAAGTTATCATGGATTAAGCGGCAAAAGGCCAGTTTTCACGAACAACCCCGGCAGTCGAAACGTGAATATGTCCCTCGTGAGAGCCACTATTTTCTAGGCGACCGATACCTACTCAATGTAAATGAACAACCGGGTGTGGCAAGGGTTGAGATCCGTCGCAAAAATCAGCTTGATCTGTTCGTACCTTGTGGATCGGATGCGTCCCAACGCGAACGTGTTTTATTTGCCTGGTATCGCAAAGAACTCAGGGCTAGGATTCCAAACCTGATTGATAAGTGGCAGGCGATAATTGGGGTTGAGGTCGTGGATTGGGGAATTAAGCGCATGAAAACCAAATGGGGATCATGTAACATTGAAGCCCGGCGAATTTGGCTTAATCTAGAATTGGCTAAGAAGCCGGTTCAATGCCTTGAATATATTGTGGTCCATGAGATGGTACATTTGCTCGAAAGACACCACAACGAGCGATTCGCCGAGCTGATGGATGGATTCATGCCTTCATGGCGTCTTTACCGTGATGAACTAAATCGTACTCCGCTGGGCCACGAGAAATGGAGCTATTGAAAACTTGTATGTGTTTAGCTCCATCTAATCACTATCATCGAGTCCATTTGCATTACAAAGAGAATGGACAAATCCTTGAGGAGGATATTTAACTTGGCTCCTCGCTATTCTCTGTGGGTAGCTGGTTAAGTCTTTATAGCAACTCATGCTAGAAAATTAGTCGTGACAATCTCCCAGGAAGCCCTATTTAAGATAGCATTGAATCTTGAAGATCCTTGGTACATCAAGACGATAGATTTCAGTGCCGAAGGAAAGCAACTTGATATACACGTTGACTTCGAACCAGGCAGCA
>Ga0209509_1001322_pt1 | contig 18951 bp, 24 predicted proteins | sample BioC13SIPDNA_FD_185743 | JGI IMG/M metagenome (GOLD analysis project Ga0209509, IMG submission 185743) | Anaerobic biogas reactor microbial communites from Washington, USA - Biogas_R1_A C13 SIP DNA (SPAdes) (version 2) | ecosystem: Engineered > Bioreactor > Anaerobic > Unclassified | place...
CACATTAATTCGCTCAGTTATAGCACGGGCAGTCTGGTCGTAAGATTTTCCTTGGACAATTCCCCGGGTGATTTCTTCCCTGATCTGTCTAACCATTACCTCTGTGTTTGCTTTCATTCGTTCCGGCTTGTTGACAGCCAGTGGTTTAGGTGGCGTAGGAGGCGCAGGAACGGTATCGGCAAACGCCAACGCAGGCCAAAATGGAAAAGGATTTGTTGGTGGCGGAGGCGGCGGAGGCGGTAGTATGAATGTAACGCATTACGGAGGTAAAGGCGGAAACGGGAGGGTTCTTGGCGGAGCAGGCAATAAATCAAATGTGCCAGGCGACCCCGGCCAAAATGATTATGCTGATGCTATTTATGACATTATTTCTTCCGTAGGTTTTATAGCTGGCGGTGGCGGTGGCGGTGGCGCTAACAATACAGGTGGCAACGGTGGCAACGGTGGCAACGGAGGGGGCTACATTATTATCTCTGCGAAAGAGGTAATTATTAATTCCGGCGGTGCAATTCGTGCCGAAGGACTAGACGGCACAGTTACTGGAGCTGGCGGCGGTGGTGGCGGCGGTGGTGGCGGCGGAGGTGCCATTGTAATTGATGCGCTAAAATTAACTAATTCAGGAAATATTAGCGTTACCGGAGGCGCAAAAGGTTATAATTCCATGTCGCCCGGCGCAGCAGGGGGCAATGGGGGCGCAGGCTGCAAGCTAATTATCCAAAGGGGGCTGAGATAATGGCGCTAACTGAAATCCGTGACGGAATTATTTGGGTAATTGAACCGGAAGGTGAATGGGAATTAGGGCCAGTACCGGAACCCGTTGAACCCGAACCCATCCCCGAAACTACCGAGGAAAAACTGACCCGGCTCGAAGAACAGAACCTTGTGCTCATGGACGCGCTGGCTACGACCTTTGAGGAAGTTTTGGCCTTGCGTGAAATCGTGGAAGGGGGAACGGTGTAATGGTGCAGTTATATTACACCCTTGTAAAAGAGGGTAGACGCACGATAGAGCAAATCCCCGACCGGTACCGGGCAGAAGTGCAGGCGATGTTAGAGCCGCTCGAATAGGGGCGGCTATTTTATTTGGGGGGAGGAGATGGCTTGGATTTCGAGGAGAGAACTGAAAAACGCTTAAATGATCACGCTGATCGGATTAGGTACCTGGAAACGAACGACGCCAGACAAACAGTTATAATCGAAGAGCTCTGTAAGAAGATGGACAATCTTATAAGTTGGATTAAGGCCCTTCTGATAGCCTGGTGTACGGGCATGGGGGGGTTTTTGATTTGGTATATCCAGAGTCTGCCGAGGTGATAGTATGTACGGAACATTAAGCAGTATTGCCATTGCTTTTATCGCGACAGCCCTATTGGTCGTTATGGTTGACCAGATTACTCGGATAATTAAGGCCATTCTCCCTTTCCCCGACAAGGTAGAAGCAGTTATAACCTATATCGTTCTTTGCGGAATCGCCTCTGTCGTGTGCTGGCAGGGCGATTTTGATTTATTTAGGTACCTTGATTTCACCTGGCAGTATCCCTGGGAAGGATGGTTGCTGACAGGCGCTCTTATAGCAGGGGGCAGCAGTCTCTTAGTTAAGCAGTTTCATGTGGTGGGGCTTATTCCTAGTATTATCAGCGGAACAGCGGCAATGTTTGGTTATGGGGGCAACAGTGCATCTACCGATACAACGATTGAGCCTGATAAAGACCAGGCTGGACCTCTTTAGAAAGGAAAGGAAGGGATGATATGAATATTCAATGGGCAGCCAGCCCAAATTTCACTGTGGGGAGAAGTGGCAAAAAGATTATTGCAATAGTAGACCATATTACAGCCGGGCTCATGCCGGGTACCTTGTCATGGATGAGAAACCCAACCGCAAAAGCCAGTGCTCATTATCTGGTTACAAAAGCAGGAGAGATATACCAGCTGGTCAAGGATGAAGATACTGCCTGGCATGCTGGGGAAGTAAAAAAGCCTAACTGGCCTTTGTATGATGGGAGCAATCCCAACCGTTATACCATTGGAATTGAGCATGAGGCCCTGGGCGGGGAGAGCCTTACCGAAGCACAGTACCAGGCTACACTGGAACTACATCGGATGCTGGTTAAGCGTTATAGTATTCCGATAGACTCGGATCACATCATTGGCCACAATCGCATCGATGCAGTTAACCGGCCTAACGATCCGGGCCCTTTATTTCCGTGGCAAAGGTTACTCACGAATTTAACGGGGCAGGGCAGTAAATATAAACCTGGTATAGTTACAGTGCCAATTATATTGCCTACGGGGAAAATCGAAGGTCCCATTTTGAACATTGATGGCAGCGACCGTACCTATGTCCCAGTTAGGGAGCTGGCAGAGGCTCTGGGATATAAGGTTAGATGGGATGAAATTACCCGTACAGTGACTATTAGGTAAGGAGGTATATAACTATGTTTGAAAATGCAATTATTGGCAGCATGGTAGTTGCCCTGGCAACTATACTGCTTGATTTTATGCTGGGCGTATTGATATCAATTAAACAGCAAATATTCGATGTCGGTAAACTGCCTCAGTTTCTGGCTAATAACGTGCTACCCTTCGTTGGCGGCCTGGCAGTAATAGCAACTATGGCCTTATTCGTTCCGGCAATGGAATACGTATATTACACTGGCGTTGCATTAGTAGCAGTAAAATTCAGCAAGGAAGCCCTTTTAGAAAAAATGACGTTATTATTTAAGTAAAATTCATAATTACCCTTAACAACAAAGTTATATAATGTTATGCTGATTTTGGAAGCTAAAACAAACGATTCAAAAACCTTATTCTTTTAAAAGCCGGGGTGTATCCCGGCTTTTTGCTTTTTCTGCCCTTTATAAACTCCTGATTCGTTGTCATTATATAAGGAAGTGAAATAGTTTTCAAAACCAGAATCGCGGATTATTTGCGGTAAATGATTTTGCTCATAGGCGAGAAGGCCTATATATAGCCAGTTAAGGGCGTTAGTGTCCTGGACTTCAAATCCAGTCGTGCGGTAGTGATCCTGCCGCTGGTGTGTTCGATTCGCACACGCCTCCGCCATTATCTTCACCATCCGATTTTACCCCTTGCCCCCGCAAGATTTTTAAAATATTCATTAAACCAACTCAACTATACCCCAGATCTGCCAAAGAGGAAATCTTTGGCATAATAACGCCCAAGGGCTACCAGGATTAAAATTACCCCTATGATTATCAGAGCCAGTTTTATATCCTGGGTTTTAAACAAGGCAAGACCTAAACCAGTATATAATACGGCAGAAGGAATTTTACCGATAGCAGATGAAAAAAAGAAATTCCAAAAAGAAACTCCTCCTACTGCTGCAGCTACATTGATCAAGGGGGTAGGTACTACCGGAATAACCCGGGCAATAACGATAGTCCAAAAGGCAATACCGGCATCGGTTCGTTCCACATCATAGCCAAACCACTTGTTTAATTTCTGCTGAGCCCACTCGAATCCCAATATTCTGCATATCCAATAAGCCAGGCAGGCACCAAATAACGCTCCTGACCAGGAGAGGAAAAAGCCTATTTTAAAACCGAAAAGTATTCCTCCGGCAGCAGCTAAAATTACATAAGGGAAAACCGGCAGGGCAGCTTGAACCACAAACAGGCCAAAGGCAACTGCCGGTGCCATTATGCCGAAGTCCTTTATATAGGTTGTTACCGTAGTAATATTAGCCAATTGTTCAAGTTCAGACACACGGACACCTCTTTTAAATATGTAGGTATATTTAAAAACTCTATTATCCATATACACTAAAAGCATATCAAATACAAGCGGAACGTGACGACAGAATTTAAGTATTAACTGCTTGCCTTACCATAGGGTTATGCAACCTTGATTTATATTAATCGATTTTTACTGATATGTTATAATTTTATTTAAATAAAAAATAAAAGGGTGAAGTTATGCCATTTAATGGACTGGATATTATTATTGCAGCAATAATTATTTTCAGCATTATATCTGGTATGCGTCATGGATTGGTAATCGTATTAGGTGAATTCGTAGCCCTGTTCACAGCACTGTTACTTGCGATTATATTTACTGGAGAAGTTAGTCAATTATTGGAAGATACTTTAGCAGTCAGAACTGCTCTGGAACAGTTCTTTATTCGTAATCTGCCATTCTTTGATACTTCTCTGCCAGTGGGAAGCGGCTGGTCAACTTTAGATGGAGTATTGGTTACACCTGCCAAGTTTTTTGCGGATAGGTTATTATCCATAGGTACATTTTTACTTATTCTATTCCTGGGCAACAAGTTGTTAAAAATACTTATAAAGGCGCTGGATAACCTGCTCTCTGACGGGGGATTTAGAGGATTAAATGCCATATTGGGAAGTCTGGTAGCTGCAGGTCGAAATATATTAATTCTGGTTCTGATATTGGGATTTTTGTATCCGCTTATTTACACTGCCGCGGATAATGGAACTGAATTTGCCCTTATTTTAACCGGCTACATTGATAACTCCGTTCTGGCTTCAGGGCTATTGGAAATATTTAATTGGGGTAAAAATCTGTTTTGATTGCGTGCATAGATAAGAGATATCTCGGAAATCTATTTACTATAAAGGAGGCTAACTAATGAAGGAAAATAATCAGGCAAAAAATAATAATGCATGGTTGCGTATGAATGAGGAAGAAACCGCAGCAGCCTATATTCTGGGTACACAATACCTGGATTTTTTAAACCGGGCAAAAACCGTACGGGAAACAATCGGGTATATTGCTGATACAGCAATGAATAATGGTTTTATTCGCTGGGATAGTTCCCTGTCTATTCAGCCGGGACAAAAGTTGTTTATCGAAAAGAAAGGTAAAATCTGTGCCCTTATAATTGTCGGTACAGATCCTTTAGATAAAGGGATAAATATGGTAGTATCCCATATTGATGCCCCGCGTTTAGACTTAAAGCCTCGCCCTTTGTTCGAAAGCGATGAACTGGCTTTTCTAAAAACTCACTATTATGGCGGTATAAAAAAATATCAATGGCTGGCTATACCATTGGCTTTGCACGGTGTAGTGATAAAACCGGATGGTTCAGCTATAAATATCAATATTGGCGAAAATCCTGAAGACCCGGTATTTACCATAGCTGACTTGCTGCCCCACCTGGCCAAAGAACAAATGGAGAAAAAGATGTCCGAGGCAATCAAAGGCGAAAATCTGAATGCTTTGGCAGCCAGTCGTCCGGAAGCTGATCAAGAGGCTAAAAACCCTGTAAAAGAGTATTTGCTTAAACTGTTGCAGGAGAAATATAACCTTGAGGAAGAAGACTTCACTAGTGCTGAGTTGGAGTTGGTACCAGCTCTGCCGGCCAGAGATATTGGATTGGATCGCAGTATGACCGGCGCATATGGACAGGATGACCGGGTGTGTGCCTTTACTTCCCTGCAGGCCATTTTACAGGTCAACTCAGTTAAACGCACGGCCATGTGCTTTTTTGCTGACAAAGAAGAAATAGGCAGCACAGGTAACACCGGGCTGCAATCCTTGCTGTTGGAAAACCTGGTTACTGACTTGATGCAAAGTAACGGACAGGCAGACTATTATAAGGTTCGCCAGTGTCTGGCCAATAGTGCCGCAATTTCTGCTGATGTTAATGCCGCTATTGACCCCAATTATCCGGAAGTATTTGAAAAAATGAATAACAGTTTTCTTTCCCACGGGGTTGTATTGACCAAATACACCGGTTCACGGGGCAAATATGACTCCAATGATGCCAATCCTGAATATCTAGCGGCATTACGTCAACTATTTGCCCGACATGAAGTTGTCTGGCAGGTAGGTGAACTGGGCAAAATTGATATAGGGGGCGGGGGAACAGTTGCCCAGTACCTGGCCCGCTACGGTATGGAAGTTGTAGATTGTGGTCCGGCAGTACTGGGGATGCATTCTCCCTTTGAGGTAACCAGCAAAGCCGATTTATATATGACCTATAAAGCTTATTGGGCCTTCCTGCAGGAATTTTAATTGAGAAGTAAGATTCGGTTTATCTGCGCAATTCCGCGTCTATTAATGATCCGGAGAGGAGGGAGAAAAAGTGTCAACGACTCGTCTTACACAGATGGTTCGTGCTGCCGGATGAGCAGCCAAAATAGGTCCGGGGACCTTGGAAGAAATTTTACAAGATTTTCAATTTCCAACCCACCCTGATTTACTGGTAGGTACTGATACACGGGATGATGCTGGTGTCTATCGTTTAAACCAGGATACGGCCATTATTCAGACCTTGGACTTCTTTACTCCCATGGTGGATGATCCATTTTTATTTGGACAAATAGCAGCTGTCAATGCCCTAAATGATGTTTATGCCATGGGAGGAGTCCCTTTGCTGGCCATGAACATTGTAGCCTTCCCCCAATGTGAAGACCTGCAGATTTTAAAACAGATACTGGCTGGAGGCCTTAGTAAAATAGAGGAAGCAGGGGCTCTGCTGGTAGGGGGTCATACGGTGGATGACCTGGAACCCAAATACGGCCTGGCAGTAACCGGACTGGTGCATCCGGATAAAATCACCGCCAATAAAGGAGCCCGGCCGGGAGACCTGCTCCTTTTGAGCAAACCCCTGGGCAACGGAATAATTGCTACAGCTATAAAAGCTGAAATGGTAAGCTCTGAGGCCTATACTGAGGCTACAGGCTGGATGGCAACCTTAAACCGGACTGCCGCTCAGATTATGGGTGAAGTGGGAGTACATGCAGCCACTGATGTTACCGGATTTGGGTTATTGGGACATCTATATGAAATGGCATCTGCCAGTGAGGTCAGCATACAAGTATTCAGCCAGGAAATAAAATTTATGGCTGATGTTTTGGAATATGCCAGTATGGGGCTGATTCCGGGAGGCGCATATTCCAATCGGGATTATCTGGGCGACAAAATTGAATATGATCAGGATTTGGATCCGATAATCAGAGACCTGCTGTGCTCCCCGGAAACAGCCGGAGGGCTTCTGGTGGCGGTTGATAAAACCCGGGCTGACCAATTAACCACTGCCTGGAAGGAAAGTGGGATACCGGCGATATTAGTTGGACAGGTTACCGAACCAGGAAAGCCGATTATTAAGGTTAGAACATAAATTATAGCGGGTAGGGAGAAAAGTGGAGAGAAAGCAATTTGAATTGGGCGATATAGTTCGCATGAAAAAACAGCATCCCTGCGGCAGCTATTTATGGCAGGTTGTTCGTATGGGGGCAGATATAAAAATCAAGTGCCAGGGATGTAACCGTCTGGTTATGTTACCCCGCATGGAATTTGAGCGTCGTCTGGTAAGGGTGGAAAAAGACCAGCTGTAAATACACACTTGGACCGGCTGCATCATATTATGGAAAAAAGCACCTTTATGAAGGTGGGATTAGCTATGCATCTAAAATTGGTAAAACCATTGCAGTTTAGTCCGGGAGATTTGGTTACCGTTCGAGGCATGCCGGAAAATCGACACTTTTGTATAATCAGCATAAAAAATAACATCAAACTAGAACCGACAGCCGTTCTCAAAGCACTCTTCAACGAGACATACATCATAGAAAAACCACTCTCCGAATTAAAAAGTTTGTTGATAAAAGGAATACTTTAGTATAAAACTTGATTACTTGAACCTGATCAGGTTATAATCAAGTGTATCCCTGCTCCGACTTTGAGCGGAGCCGGCCCTTTTAGGGTTAGTCCATAGGGAGGAGGTGTAACTGTGCGCGATTATGAAATAATGTTTATCCTTAAGCCGGACTTGGAAGAGGAAACTGTTACCGAAACCAAAGAAAGACTGCAGAAAATAATAGCAGATTTCGGTGGCGAGTTTGTGGAGGAAGTCAGTGGCTGGGGTAAGAAACGCCTTGCCTATAGCATTGAAGACTATACGGAGGGCGTTTACTATTTATGGAATTTCAAGGGTATTCCGGCCACGGTTCAGGAACTGGATCGGGTTATTAAAATATCCGATAGATTCCTGCGTCATATGATTGTTCGTCAAGATGAGGACTAAAGGTTTATAAGGGGGGTTAAGCCTTGTTGAACAAAGTTATCTTAATTGGTCGCCTGACAAGAGATCCGGAACTGCGGTATACGCCCAACGGAGTGGCGGTAGCTAAATTTACGCTGGCTATTGATCGTAAATTTAATCGGGATGAAACCGATTTCATTGATATAGTTGCCTGGCGTGGGTTGGCGGAAAACTGTGCCAACTACCTGGGCAAGGGCAGATTGGCTGCTGTCGAAGGCCGTTTACAAATTCGCTCTTACGAGGGACAAGATGGTCAAAAGCGTAAAGCAGTTGAAGTAGTTGCCGACGATGTACGCTTTTTGGATAAAGGTGGAAATGCAGGTGCCGGTCGGGAAACTGGTTCAGCCAGGAGTAATGCCCCGGGAGATGCATGGGATAATTTAGGCCGTGAGGCCGACCTCGATAATATTGACTTTGTTGACAGCAGCGAAGACAATAACGACGAAATACCCTTTTAGAAGAGGAGGAACTGACATTGATCAAGAAGGAAAGGCGTAAAAAAAGACGCCAATGTAACTTCTGTGCTGATAAAGTTGAAAGCATCAATTACAAGGATATACCCAAGCTGAGAAGATATGTTACTGAGAGAGGCAAGATACTGCCTCGTCGTATCACCGGAAACTGTGCTCATCATCAGAGACAGCTCACTTCAGCAATTAAACGGGCAAGGGTTATGGCCCTTCTACCGTACACATCTGAATAAAATACAAGCCCCTGCGGGGGCTTCATTTTTTCATTATAATAACGCAAGCAGAATCCAACTTAATTTGCAATTACATGCTGAAACCGGGCGGTGGGAAGGAAAACAATCCCTTTACGAAGAAAAACTCTAGAAGGGGGTGGGTTAATTGGCCGGAAGAGGTAGGGAAATTGATGTTGCCAAAAATTTAAAAACCATAGAATGGTTAAAAGCCGAATTGGCAGCCTCGGTAGGCGGTTTATTTAAAGCATTGCTTAAAACGGGAAACGATGCTGTAGCTGACGCATTGGCAGCCATCATTATCGTAGCTTATATACTTGGCCGTAGGGTAGGAGTAAGCTTTCAGCTGATTGATGCTACTATTACATCCAAACTTTCCGAAAAAATTAAAGAATCCCACGAAGTAGAGCAATGGTATGGGGATCTCTCAGATTTACAAAAATACCTGCAAAAATAAGCGGGACAGGCATATTAAGACAGCAATTACATTATTTTTCACCCTATTATATATGAATAATTGAGCCAAAAGCACTAAAGCTACCGTCTAAAAAAGAAACCTTATGATTCGGAAATAATACCTGGGCAACTGGCGCAGATAATACATCGATTTAGTCGTCCGACAGTATTCCGATATCATCAGCAATCTTTTTTAGCGGCGAAAGGTTAAGATATTAGCTGAAGTTTATCGGTACATACAGGCAAAGGAGGATTAAAAGATGAAGGTAATATTTTTGCAAGAAGTAAAAGGAAAAGGCAAGATTGGGGAAATAAAGGAAGTTTCCGATGGTTATGCGCGTAATTTTCTTATTCCCAAAGGGCTGGCGGAAGAAGCTACCAAGACCAGAATCAAGGAGGCAGAAGAGCAAAACCTGCGTCAGAGCAAACTTAAAGAAAAGGAAAAAGCTGACGCGCTCCAACTGCAGCAACAGTTGGAGGGAAAAATTATCCATATTAAAGCCAAAACTGGCGGAGGAGATAAGCTGTTTGGTGCGGTTACTGCCAAAGAAATGGCTCAAAGTTTGAAAGAACAGCATAAGATAAATATTGATAAGAAGAAAATTGACCTGGGTGAACCCATCAAACATTTAGGTGAATACAAAGTAAAAATTAAGGTTTATCCTCTCCTTCAGGCTGAAATAGTGGTAATAGTACAAGCCGCAGATTAGACTTAGGGGGATATAATGTGCAATATGAGGTCAAAAATGAAAAAAGGCCGGAACGGGATAGAACAACGCAGCTTCATTGGAGAATAGAATCTATTTACAAGAGCCTGGACCGATTATACGGCACTCAGGGACTAATATTAAAAGCCAGCCAGCTGGACGCAATTGATCTTATGAGTTCAGAGCAGATCGAAGAACGTCTGTTGGCTTTGCAAAGACTGCTAAAGCAAGATCCAACTATTATGAGCATCGAGCCGGAACAGGATTATGATGCCATGCTGCTGGGCATGGAAGAAAAAGTAGCTGAACTGCTGGCCCGGCAAGCAATAGAAGAAGAGATTCACCAGCGCATCCAGCAGAAAATGAATGATAAATATAATGATTATCTACGTGATATCAAGCTGGAAGTATTAAAAGAAAACCAGCCCAGTCCGGAAAATGCCCAAACACTTAAAAAATATGGCAAACTGGAGAAGATGGAAAACACCAGCCTCAGTTACTCAGCGCTGGAAATACTGAGACCGTCCAAATTGGAGGAAATAATTGGTCAGTTATCAGCCAAAAAATCTTTACTTTCCAAACTAAACACACCGTTTCCCCAGCACATTATTCTATATGGTCCTCCCGGGGTTGGGAAAACCACCTGTGCACGGCTGGCACTGGAAATGGTAAAAGGACTCGGGCAGAATCCTTTTCGTGGAGATGCACCCTTTATTGAAGTAGATGGCACTACCCTGCGCTGGGACCCGCGTGAATCGACCAATCCCTTGCTGGGATCAGTACATGACCCCATATATCAGGGAGCGCGCAAGGAATTAGCTGAAGACGGTATCCCAGAACCGAAACCAGGTCTGGTTTCCGAGGCCCATGGGGGTATATTATTTATTGATGAAATTGGAGAAATGGACCCGCTGTTGCAAAACAAACTGCTTAAAGTACTGGAGGACAAACGGGTTTATTTTGAATCCTCCTATTATGACTCCCATGACGAGCGAATTCCCCGTTACATCAAACAAATATTTGAACAGGGCATTCCGGCTGACTTTGTACTTATCGGTGCAACCACGCGCAGTCCGGCAGAAATAAGTCCAGCCTTGCGCTCCCGCTGTATGGAAATATTCTTTGATCCCCTGTCTCCCGAACAGATAACTGAAATAGTGAAACTATCGGCAGGCAAACTGGCAATCAGCATTGAATCGGGAGTGGAAGAACTAATTGGTCAATATATAACCGAAGGCCGCAGCGCCAATAAACTATTAGTAGATGCTTATGCACTGGCTTTAAACGAATCGCAGCAACAGATACCGGTAACCGTAACCTGCAGCCATGTGCGTGAGGCCATCCTGCATGCTCGTATCACCCCGCCGTTGAAAACTGCTGTTGGGGATAAAGCTGCCATAGGAAAAATTTTGGGGTTAGGAGCCTGGGGTCACCAGGGTGGGTTAATAGAAATAGAAGCAATTGCCTTTCCGGCGGAAAAACCCGGAGAAGGCACTATTCGCTTTAATGATACTGCCGGGTCAATGGCTCGGGATTCAGTCTTTAATGCTGCCTCGGTATTACGTAAAGAAACCGGAGAAAACCTGAAAAACTATGACCTTCATATCAATATAATCGGGGGAGCCAATGTAGATGGTCCTTCTGCCGGAGCAGCTATTTATCTGGTAATCCTCAGTGCTATAAGGCAAATACCCATTTGTCAGGATATTGCCATCACGGGCGAACTGTCAATACGGGGTAGGGTTAAACCTATCGGTGCTCTGCATGAAAAAACTATTGGTGCCTGCCGGGCAGGAATACGAAGAATTATTGTTCCAGCCGATAACCTGGTTAACAACCCATTGTGTAAGGATGGTGTAGAAATCATACCTATTAATAATATTAATGAAGCCTTACCCCATATCTTTATGGCAGAATAATGAGACCGGAGATAATTCGAGAGCATCAAAAAGGTTATCCTGAAGAGCAACAGCCGGTGAAGGGTGACTCCAGTCTGAAAGTTTGGCTCTTTTTTTAAAGGGTTATTTTTATTGCCGCTCAAAAACCTGTTATAATAAATCTACTAAATATTAAATATGGGCGCGTAACTCAGCGGGAGAGTGCTACCTTCACACGGTAGAAGTCGTGGGTTCGAAACCCTCCGCGCCCACCATAAAAAGCAAGAAACAGCGGGGGTAATCCCCGCTGTATGTTTATTTAGAGTACGAGTAAAAGCCCTATTTTACGCTAATCATCCGTATTATTCACGTTTTTCTCCGGCTGTAAAGCTACTATTAAGTACAGCGTTGATCATATTCAGCTTAGTGTAGTCACCTTCTGTGAACTGTCCCATCAAGTTTTCCGCTCCAAGCAACTGGTCACGAATAGCGTTATCATCCAAACCTGCTTTACTTAATTGCAATGCACTTGCCTGCAGATTTTTGCTCCATTCGATTTTTTCACGCAGCTTATCCCTTCCGGACTCATATATTTTTCCACCCGAGCAGAATATAGTATTAAAATCATAGTTCAATAAATTTTCCAGGGAAGCCATAGTAACGTCAAAGTCTTCGTTTTTCCTGAGATGTGTAACCTTCACCGAGCGGAACAAATCACCGGTAAAAAGCCATCCATTTTGTTCCTCAAAAAGAGCGATATGATCCATGGAATGCCCAGGGGTGTGAATGACATGGAACCTATAATTACGTCCATCTATGTAATCACCTGCAGATTGACATTTTGATGAAGGTGGCAGGTCGAATAAAAAGCGTTGATAATACAATAATTGTGGTGTCCATAGGGAAGTGTCGTTAATCAGTGGAACCGCGGCCGGATGTGCCAATATCGGGATACCCCGTTCTTCAAAAAGAGGATTATTGCCAACATGATCTTCATGGTGATGGGTGTTTACCACTAAATCTACTTCCAGATCATCCAGGAAGGGTTTTAAATCCTGACGTTGACTTAAGGGTCCGGTATCGATCAACAGGCCATCTGCATAATATAGAGCCATAGTATAAACCGTCCGGCCTTCGACCTCAATATTAACAAGCAGCTGAACAATTTCCCCAAAATCGTTGCGAATGATCATATTAAACAGCTCCTTACTTTAAATACGGCTAAAGCATCCCCGGTCGGTAAATTGATTAGTATTTCATAACCTTACGGTTTATTTATGATTATATGGGAAGAAATGTGGGATTATAGCCCCCGCCTATATTTTCTAGCGAATTAAATATATAATATAGCAATGGTGTAATTTGATAAAACAAACGTAATAAAGTTGAACAAATAATAAAAGCAAAACACCAAGTATACATATAATACCAATATTATAACAGGTTTTATATACAGCTACGGAAATAACCATTGTGCTATTTTTTAAATAAGCTTAGAATGTAAATTTCCAGACAGTTTTATTATTTTTATTGGAGGTGCCAAATTGCTGCGCTTAATACCTAATGGAGTATACTTGTTAAACGGACAAACCCTGGTTGAAATTGGAGAAAACCAGGCGAAAAACTATTTAAGCCGGAAAAATGACCAGGAGTCGGTTGAATGGGACCAGATTGATAAGGAAGATGCCAGGAAGAATACCATAGCCAGTAAAATTCTCTCGCAACACAACACTAACCCGAATGCGGGCAGACTCAGTATTCATTTTGATGCTCTGGCATCTCATGATATAACCTATGTGGGTATAGTACAGACCGCCCGGGCCAGCGGACTAAAAGAGTTCCCGGTACCATATGTTTTGACCAACTGCCATAACAGTCTGTGTGCAGTGGGTGGTACCATCAATGAAGATGATCATGTCTTTGGACTGTCTGCAGCCCAGAAATATGGAGGAATATATGTACCGGCTCACCTGGCCGTAATACATCAATATATGCGGGAAATGATGACTGCCTGCGGACACATGATACTGGGTTCTGACAGCCATACCCGCTATGGAGCACTGGGTACCATGGGAATTGGTGAAGGCGGCCCCGAACTGGTTAAGCAACTGTTGCAAAAAACCTATGAACTGGCCACCCCGGAAATTATTGCCGTATATCTGGAAGGCAAGCCCCGCCCGGGAGTCGGCCCGCAGGATGTAGCCCTGGCTATTATAGGTGCAGTATTTAAAAATAACTTTGTAAACAATAAAGTAATGGAATTCGTCGGACCGGGAGTAGGCAACTTATCTGTTGACTTTAGAAACGGCATAGATGTAATGACCACGGAAACCACCTGCTTAAGCTCCATCTGGACAACTGATGAAAAAGTAAAAGCATACTATCAGACTCATGGGCGACCAGAAGCTTACAAAGAATTAAACCCGGGCAAAGTTGCTTATTATGATGGTGCGGTCATAGTTAACCTGGACGAAATTGAACCCATGATTGCACTGCCTTTCCACCCCAGTAATGTTTACACCATAGCAGAACTTAACGCCAATGCGTCTGATATATTAAGAGCTGTGGAAATAGAAGGACAAAAACAAATCGACAACCCGGAAATAAAATTTACCCTGATGGACAAACTCATAAACGGTAAATTAAAAGTTGATCAGGGTATTGTCGCCGGCTGTGCAGGCGGCAGCTTTGAAAATCTGTATGAAGTTGCCTGCATGGCGGAAAATCGTTCTATTGGTAATGAAGAACTGGCCTTCAGTGTATATCCGGCCAGTCAGCCTATTTACCTCGAATTAATTAAAAACGGTGCGGCCGCCACCTTAATGTCAGCAGGAATTACGATTAAGACCGCTTTTTGCGGACCTTGTTTTGGTGCGGGGGATGTTCCGGCCAACGGGGCGCTCAGTATTCGTCATACTACCAGGAACTTCCCTAACCGGGAAGGTTCCAAACCTGGCGATGGACAGATTTCTTCCGTTGCGCTCATGGATGCCCGTTCCATTGCTGCTACCGTACTTAACGGCGGCTATCTTATTCCGGCAACTGAGCTGGTAACGGAAACACCATCGGTTGCCTATACCTTTAATCAGGAAATATACTCCAAACGGGTTTACGAAGGATTTGAAAATCCCTCCAAGCAGGACGAATTAAAATATGGACCCAACATTGCGGACTGGCCGCAGATGATTGCCCTGCCCCAAAACCTGTTATTAAAAGTGGCCAGTGTGATTACTGATCCGGTTACAACTACTGATGAACTGATACCATCGGGAGAAACATCCTCCTACCGTTCCAATCCGTTGAAACTGGCGGAATTTACCCTCTCCAGAAAAGACCCGGGATATGTTGGCCGGGCCAAGGCTATTGACCGGCTGGAGCAGGAACGGCGGCAGATAATCAGTGATAACGGAGAAAAAGCAGAAATATCAGATGAACTGAGGGAAATAATCACTCAGATAAAAGACAACAGGGAAGAATTTAAAGACAGTAATGAAATACTGAATACTACCGGCATTGGCAGTGTGGTATATGCAGTAAAGCCAGGTGACGGTTCAGCCAGAGAACAGGCGGCTTCCAGCCAGAAGGTACTGGGAGGATGGGCCAACATAGCGGTTGAATACGCTACCAAACGCTACCGCAGCAATCTGATAAACTGGGGCATGCTGCCCTTTACCATAAAAAATGGCGACGAGGAGTTTGCAGTCGGAGACCTCATATTCATTCCGGATATCAGGGAAAAAGTAAAAAATGGCTCCGAAATTATTGAAGCCCAAATTATAGGCGACCAGGGCGTCAGGAATCTGGAACTGTATTTAAAAAACCTTACTGAAGATGAACGGGAAATAATTCTGCAGGGCTGCCTGATTAACTACTATGCCAATTAAAAATATACACGGGTTAGCAGTCGTGTTATCCTGAGCGGCAGCGAAGGTCTCCTGCCTCATTACGAAATGTAAACCCCAAAGCGGAGGCTTTTAGCCTCCGCTTCCGTTTCATCCTGTGGTACCTTGTAGAAAAACCCTACTCCTGAGGGATCGTAAACCGCCAGGCGCAAAACCATTCCGGCGGATGTTCATCTGGAGGACATCCTACACATTCAGTTTGAATACGTTCATCTATCTCCCAGGCAAAACGGCTGTACTCAACCAACCCGGCCGACTTGCACGGATAATCTGCCAGGCCCTTTCGCTGACGGGCTGATTGTACGCGACAATCATTCATTTGGAAAATAATACTGGTGGGACCTTCCTCTATTACCGACTGCTTATTGATACGGGAGTACATACGAAAACCTAGTGCCTGCTTCAAACCTTGCAGACCGGCCTGCTCCGGCAAGCCTAAGAAACTCTTGATCATGCGGGCTTCTACCTGGGAAAAGCGGTTCCAGCAGGAATCATTGCAGCGTTTGGCATCATTCATACCATAAGCCTGCTCTACGGCCTGAAACCAGATGCCGTCCATGGCCAGCCAATTTTTGCCTAACTCGCCGGTCAGCTCAATTAACTTCTCGCGAGGCAAATCCAGCAGGGGAGCAGGTATGCCGTCCTGTACTTCAAAACCCAGCGCCTTGCCCAGCCGTTCCATTTCAATGCGGTTAAACCTGTTATTTACCTCCTCCAGCATATCCAGAGCCCGCTTCATACCGAGTTGATGTTCAACCTCCCGAAACCACAGGGTATGATGAATCGCCTGACGATGTGACATATCCATAATGAAACGAGCCAGTTGCTCCTGACTCAAATCTTCCAGCCTGAGATCAGCATTACTATCTTTCAATGACATAAAAAGCGCCTCCCTATGACAAAAACTTTTAGCATCAGCCCATAAAGAGTACTTCTTCTTTTTTACCACGCCTCCTCTTTTTAAATCCTGTAAAAAGTCCTTAAACGTAGAATAGAGCGATGAAAAAATATAAATGACAACTTACCATAAACCGGAATATAATTGAAATAGTCGGTAAATAAACTATCAAACGGAAGGATGGGGTTTATGAGGAAAAAACAAGTTGGCTGGTTGACGGTTCTATGTTTGGTGGTTGCTCTGGTACTTGGGCCGGGTGCACCCCCGGCACAATCCTTTGGTCCGGTTCTTGATAAGAGTAGAATATTTATTGAGGCTCCATTGGCCGGAGAAACCCTGACGGGTGGTTCCAAGTATGAGATCATGTGGGATGTAGCTATTAATGATTATGTACAATTTGATCTGGCCTATACAACTGATGGCGGTGCCACTTACGAGATAATTGTCACCGGGGATAAAAACACTTTTACTATCGATGACAGTTATACCTGGACAGTACCAAATATTGCAGCACCTTCAATACAAATTGCCGTGATTCTTACGGTACCATCGAACTCTATGCCACAAATTCCTACAGCTTATTATAACTTATCCGGTCAATTTTCCATTAAAAAATCCAGCAACCTTCTCAAACCTAATCTGCCTGATATAAACCCGGTAATACTTATTCCGCTGGCTCCGGCTAATCTGACCGGAACAGCCTTATCAACCAATTCCGTAAAACTTGAATGGGAAGATAAATCCAGCAATGAAACTAATTTTATAATCGAGCGTAAAGGGCCGGGAATGGCGCCCAACGAAGAAATTGCAACTGTAAACGCTAATGTAACCACCTTTACTGATACCGGCTTAACTGCGGATACTGAATACATGTATCAGGTACGAGCCAGTAATCAAAACGGAAAATCAAATTTTGCCGGACCGGTAACTGTGCAGACCAAAGCAGCAATAGTATTGCCGGTTATAACCCTGGCAGCTCCAACGGAACTTAAAGCTGAAGCGTTACCAATACCCAATGTGGTGCTAAGCTGGAAGGACAACTCGGATAATGAGAGCGGCTTTAAAATCGAACGGGCTACCGGCAGCGGCACCTATACCGAACTGGCAGCTGTAGCAGCAGGAATTGTCAGCTATACTGACCCCTCAGTAATCCAAGGCAACGCTTACTCCTACCGGGTTAGAGCCTGGAACAGCAATGAAAACTCAGCTTATTCCAATACCGTCACCGTAAACATAGCTGCTGGAACGACACCGCCGGCAGAAACAGAAACCAAACCACCTACTGGTAGCCCGGAAACTACTCTGCGCTTTGTAATTGGACAGAGTAAATACAGCTGGAATGGTACCAACCAACCTATGGATGTTGCTCCGATAATCAGGGAAGGCCGTACCCTGTTGCCGGTTCGCTATGTAGCCGACCCTCTGGGGGCACAGGTACTATGGAATGAAGCTGAACGCAAAGTAACGATAAAAACTACCAGCAAAACCATAGAACTATGGATTAACAACAACACCGCCACTGTAAACGGTACTAAAGTACTAATTGACCCCAACAATACAAAAGTAATGCCGGTTGTAATTCCCCCGGGCAGAACCATGCTGCCGCTGAGATTTATTGCCGACAACCTGGACTGTAATGTGGAATGGAACGATGCCAATAAAGAAGCGATTGTTACTTATCCTAAATAAATAAACCTATACCATCTATAACAAGCAGTAACCCCGCCGGAATAAATCCCGGCGGGGTTAAATTATCTTATCAATTATACCTGTTTAAGAATGTGGGCATGTGCAGCTACATAAATCGTTCCGGGAATACCGCTTACATCAACAATAAATGTATAGGTCGTAAAATAGCTGCCAGGAGTATATTTATAGGGAAAACTTCCCGGTGCGCTGCTGGGTGGAATAACAGCACCGACATATAGCTGTACCTGGTTCATTACATAAGGAAAGTCGGTTGTATAGGTTACCAATAAGTTACTATCCTGACGAAGAAAATTTACTGTTCCTACAGGAATATTAGTATTTCCTAACCCGAGGATAACGGTTAATTCTATTACCTCAGGTTCTAAAGTTATATACTGGGCATTTCCGGTCCCATACTCAATTCCTACTGCCCAGGCGGAGCCCAGATCAACAAATATCGGTGGAGGGGAGGGAGTGGGGGGTATATCCAGGATATCTTCAAGTTTAAACTGGAGGATCATCTGTTTTTTTATAACTGTTTGCATCATACGCCGTACTTCGCGGTTGACTGAAAGCAAGCCTGAAATGGAGTTTGCAGTTATAGATAAACCGGGAAGAGTTCCCAGGGTAGCCTGAAGTTTTTCAGCCTCAGCATTAATAATATGAGATAAGCCAAGTTCTTCGAGGGCTACGG
>Ga0209509_1001326_pt1 | contig 18916 bp, 16 predicted proteins | sample BioC13SIPDNA_FD_185743 | JGI IMG/M metagenome (GOLD analysis project Ga0209509, IMG submission 185743) | Anaerobic biogas reactor microbial communites from Washington, USA - Biogas_R1_A C13 SIP DNA (SPAdes) (version 2) | ecosystem: Engineered > Bioreactor > Anaerobic > Unclassified | place...
AAACGAGATGGAAAACCACTGCATATCGTGCTTTCAACATAGATCACTCTTCGAAATTTCCAATTATGCAAAATCCTCAATTAAGAAGCCGGGTTCCTATTAACATAATAAACAGCAAATTCTAATTCCCCGCCTCGTTGCAGCGCTGTGTTGAAACTACTACGCAGTTTCTTCCGATGCTTAAACGAGGTAAAATATAACTTAACAACTTAAGTGCCTGGCACCATAGTTTTTTTTCTTGCAATTTAATTTGGGGAGTGCTATAGTATTCCTGTTAGTCTTCAACTTACAAGGAGGTGAAAGTGTGGCCAAAAGTAAAACCCCCGCTAAAAGAGCTCGTAGGGCAGAAGCCAACCGGCTCAGAAATAAAGCTTATAAAAGTAAGCTGAAAACAGCAATTAAACAGTACGAAAATGCAGTAATTGCGGAGGATTTGGATACAGCCAACAACAAACTGTTGCAGGTAACCTCCCTTTTAGATAGGAGCATCACCAAAGGAATCCTTCATAAGAATAATGTAGCCAGAAAAAAATCAGCTTTGAGTAAAAAGCTGAATAGTATTAGCCAGTAAGCAAGAACCTGTCTCCGGGCAGGTTCTTATTTTTTACCTCTTGCTGCAGATTTCCACTATCAGGGCCTCCATGAGCATTTTATCATCCAGGCTGCTGCTCTTAAATTTAACATCCGTTTGCAAAAATATCTGAAATAACTGCCGCAACTCATCCCAGCTAAAATTGCGGGCATTATCCAACATTTTCTTTACCATGAATTCATGCAAACCTGTCTGTGCCACTATTTCCTTGCTGCCATATGATTTTTCATTATAGTATTTGACCCTGGCCAGGGCCATGAACTGGCGCACAATAATATAAAGAAATAAAATCGGGTGTTCTCCCTGGACCAACAATTGATTATAGGCCTGGAAAGAGGCTTTCAGGTTACGCTTCAATAAAGCATCACTCAACTTGAATACCTTGATTTCAGCTTTTGTCTCCAGTTCTCCTTCAATATCGGCAATTTTTACCGGCCGCCCCTTTACCAGCAAAGCGATTTTATCAATGAGATTTTGCAGGTAATACATGCCCTGTCCACTTTTCGCCATCAGGTTGGCAGCGGACTTTTCTACCTTCAAACCACGGGAAGCGAACTCCTTATTTATCCATTCCGACAGCTGCTGGCTGCCGAGGGATTTGCAAGCGATTACGGTGGCCTCACGATCCAGTATCTTTACCAGGGGATTAGTAGTACTATGTTCATTGGCGGTTAGCACCAGTACCTGTCCCTCCATGTCCTGCTGCAGGTAATCCAAGAATACTTTCTCTATCTCGGCAGTTTTACCCCCCCGTCGTTTGGCTTTTCCCAACCACCAGGGCCTCTTTATTACCACCAGCCTCTGCAAGGAAAATAAAGGACTGAATTGCAGGGCTTCCAGTAATTCATAGGCATTCAGCTCATCTGCGTCCAGATAAATAGTTTCCACTTCTTCGCCACTTTCCTGACCTATAATCGCTGCAATCCTTTCCAGTTCCCGGTCAATCAAATAGCTTTCTTCACCCCAAAGGAAATAAATCCTCCTGCTCATAAGATACTCGTTCCTTTCGCTGTACTATTGCTTTTCTTCCCGCAATTCGATTATCGCTACGGTACAACGGGAAATACATAGCATATCCCCGGCTTCATCATAAATCCGGACATCCCAAACAATAGTGCTGCGCCCTACATGAAGCGGAATACCTACAGCTTTTATCATTCCATCACGTTTGCTGCGTATATGATTAGCATTTATTTCCAGGCCCACAGCCCGTTGTTTTTCCACATCAATAAAGAGATAACTACCGGCTGATGCTACCGTCTCAGCCACTACCACCGATACTCCGCCATGCAGAAAACCAAACGGTTGATGGGTTCTGGGGGTTACGGGCATAGTAGCCACTACGCGCTCCTGGGAAAACTCGGTTATTTCAATCCCCAGAACCTCCATAACCGTATTCTTAAAAAAATCATTGTCAAATATTATAGACTTTTCTGACATAATCTTTCTTATCTCCTTTCCCCTTAGTAGCACAGTAAGGAAGTTTACTTAAATGACTCCACTGCAAAAACCTCTTCTGTTGCATAAGGGTTGCATAAATATACAAAGCGATTGGTTAAGGTGAAAGCGGGCGGTCGAAGACCGCCCTTACAATGCTTTGCAGTCGCTATTAAGGTTGTTGCGCGATATATTTATACATACCAATGAATATTAATAACTTTTTCCTGTCTTTTGACACGATTATACCCCAGGGGCTTAAGCAGGGCAATTCTAAACCGGATTACAGTCGGCGGAATACTACCTCCCCGAAGTTTAATGCAGTATTTTGAACCTTATCTGTTTCCTTTTCAGCCAAGAATTTACGAACTGCTGGGAAACTATGATAATCTTAATACTATAGTTAAAGAACAATTGTCATATCACGGGGGGTAACAATGCTATTCTTTTTTGCGGTTTTGCTTCTTATTGCTACCTTTTCCAGTAAAATGTCTGCTCGCTTTGGAGTTCCCGGCCTGATAATCTTTATAGCCTTGGGCATGATTTTTGGAAGCGATGGTTTTAACCTTATACAATTTGATGACCCGGTATTGGCACAGCAGATTGCCATTGCCTGTATGATTATTATTCTATTTGAAGGCGGGTTCAGCACTAAAAAGGAATTGTTGCGCCTGGCTTTCCAGCCCGCATTTTCTCTGGCTACCCTGGGGATAATTGTCACGGCTGTTACCCTGGGTCTGTTGTCCCACCTGCTGATTGGCTTGCCCCGGGAATCAGCCATCTTAATCGGGGCAATTGTATCATCAACAGACACTGCCGCAGTATTTGCTATATTCCGCAATAAGCGCATAGAGCCCAAAACTGCTGCCACAATTGAAGTAGAATCGGCTTCCAACGATCCCATGGCTATTATACTAACCATTACTATTATCAGTTTTATGCAGGGAGAAATCACCAGTTGGCAGCTCTTTTTAGGCCAACTGCTCTGGCAGATACTGGCCGGTTTAAGCATAGGTTATTTGCTGGGGAAAACCGCGCCACACTTGATAAACCGGATTAAACTTGATTCAGGCGGATTTTATTATGTTCTTATTTTAAGTCTCTGCTTCTTAAGCTATGCTCTGGCTGATGAATTAAATACCAATGGCTTTTTAGCCGTGTTTATCGCTGGTTGCTACATAGGAAATGCGGAGTTCGTTTATAAACAAGGCATCACCAGATTTATTGAAGGCTTATCCACCTTCAGTCAGGTTGTTTTGTTCTTGATGCTGGGGCTGTTGGTATTTCCATCAAATCTCATACAAAACTGGCAACATGGTATCATTATTGCTGTAATCTTAACTTTTATAGCACGGCCGGTAGCGGTTTTCCTTTGCACAATTTTTTGGAAATACAGTTTAAAAGAAAAACTCTTTATTTGCTGGGGAGGAATCAAGGGCGCAGTCCCGATTGTACTGGCAACATATCCTTATGTTGAAGGATTAGAAGGAGGCAGTTACTATTTTAATGTGGTCTTTTTCGTAGTATTATTATCGGCCTTGATACAGGGCTCCAGTATTGACCTGGTAGCTAAAAAGCTGGGTTTGCTGGCAGGCAGTAAAACTCGCAATCCTTTTTCTTTTGAGCTGATTGCCTTGCAGGAAACGCAGAGCGAACTGTTGGAGTATAGCGTGGATAAAGGCTCCTGGCTGGTTAACCATAGCTTGCAGGATATACCCTGGCCCCAGGACAGCCTGGTAACTGCCATTGTGCGGCAGGAGGAAATAATAACCCCCCGGGGAGATACAGTTATAAAACCAAAAGACCTGCTATTTATTCTGCTTAAAAACGATTATCAAGAGGAATTGCTGGACTTGTTGGATGGAACTGATGGTCAGAATGAAAGGGAGGGATATTCGTGTCAACCATAATCCGTAACGGAACCCTGGTTACCATGAACTCCAGGCGTGATATACTGCGAGCGGACATCCTGATAGAAGGCGACCGGATAAAGGAAATAGGGGAGCTAAAGGGATATAAGGCCCAGCAGGAAATAGACGCTGCGGGCATGCTGGTAATTCCTGGCCTCATACAATCCCATGTTCATCTCTGCCAGACCCTTTTTCGGGGAGCAGCAGATGATATGGAACTGATGGACTGGTTGAAGCAACGCATCTGGCCCCTGGAAGCAGCTCATGACGAAGAATCCCTTTATTACTCCGCCCTCCTGGCATCAGCCGAACTCATTTCTGGAGCTACCACCTCCATTATAGATATGGGTACGGTCCGGCATACAGATTCATTGTTCGAAGCAGTGAAACAATCCGGGTTACGCTATCTGGGAGGCAAATGCATGATGGATTGCGGAGATGAGGTTCCGGAAAAGCTGATAGACTCACGGGAGAAATCCCTGCAGGAAAGCATGGATCTTTTCGAGCGCTGGAACGGCCAGGAACAAGGACGTATACATTATGCCTTTTGTCCTCGTTTCGCAGTATCTTGCAGCGAGGAATTGCTCCGGGAAGTCAGCCAGCTCTCAGAAAAATTCAAGATACCCGTACACAGCCATGCTTCGGAGAACCGGGGTGAAATCAGAATTGTTGAAAAAGAACGAGGTTTAAGAAATATTTTCTACTTTGAACAGCTGGGGCTGTGTCATGATAAAGTAATACTAGCTCATTGCATTCATATAAACGAGGAAGAAATGAAAATCCTGGCCGAAAAGCAGGTTAATGTGGTCCACTGCCCGGCCTCCAACCTTAAACTGGCTTCCGGGCTGGCTCCGGTTCCAGCCTTGCTGAATATGGGAGCGCGGGTCTCTCTGGGTGCCGATGGCGCCCCCTGCAACAATAACCTCAGTCAATTCATGGAAATGCGCCTGGCCGCTTTGATTCACAAGCCTTTCTATGGTTCTACCAGTATGCCGGCGGAAAAGGTATTTGAAATGGCTACCCTGGGTGGCGCGCGGGCCATGGGACAAGAAAAAGAAATAGGCAGCCTGGAAGCTGGGAAAAAGGCCGATTTAGCTATTATCAATCTGGAGCACTGGCATAACCAACCGGCGACCCACAGCAATGTTTACAGCCAACTGGTTTATCAGGCTCTGTCCAGTGATGTCTGGGCAACTATGGTTGAGGGGAGATTCTTGATGCTTAATGCTGCCCTGCTTACTATTGATGCTGAAGCAGTAAAAATAAATAGCGAAAAAGCCCTGGACCGGATACTGCGAAGGGCCGGGTTGAAATAGCTATTTAAATCGATTGCCCTTTCACCCCGGTTTTTTGGAACCATCCAGATCGTTTCAACCTGTACCTTGATCTGCTACACTTAACTGCAAAGGGCATCACGTCCTGGCTGATTACTGGTATCAGACAATCGATAAACTGGGTTGGTGGGATTAAACGCCCCGACCCGGATTTGCTCTGGGGAAGTCTGAAAGAAATTATTTCATCAAGTTTTGTGCCTGAGCTTAGCGAAAGGAATGGTTATAAATATGAAAAATAGAATCGTTGCGGCTATTTTTATGCTCTGTACAACATTATTTCTATTTGGATCATTCTTACCTGCAGATGCCTCTGGCGAAATTGTGGTCCTATACACAAATGATGTTCACTGCAGCGTGGATGACAATATTGGATATGCTGGTCTTGCTGCCTATAAAATAGAAATGGAAAAGCTCTATGGGAAAGATAAAGTAACTCTTGTCGATGCAGGTGATGCTGTTCAGGGCAGTGCAATCGGCTATCTCTCCAAAGGTGAATACATAATCGATATCATGAATAAAGTCGGATATGACGTTATAACTTTGGGCAATCATGAATTCGACTATGGAATGGATCATTTGCACGAGCTTATGAAAAAGCTGGATGCTAACCCTATATCATGTAACTTTAAAAGCCTTCAAACAGGAGACACTGTATTCAAGCCCTACAAGATTATCGACTATGGGGATACCCAAATAGGGTTTGTGGGTATAACAACCCCAAAATCCATTACCTCATCCACTCCTAAATATTTTCAAGACAGCCAGGGAAACTACATATATGGCTTTTGTGAGAACAGCACAGGCAAAGAATTATACTCAGCTGTTCAAAATGCAGTCAATGCATCGCTGGCTGAGGGCGCAGACTGCGTTGTAGCCGTGGGCCACTGCGGTATTGGTGATACATATGATCCCTGGGAGTCAACCGATATTATTGCCAACACGACAGGTATTGATGTTTTTATCGATGGCCATTCCCACAGCACCATTAAGGGCAAGATCTATCCAAATAAGGATGGCAAAGATGTTGTTCTGACTTCCACCGGCACCAGGCTGGCCTCAATCGGCAAGCTTACCCGTTCTTCCAACGGTACGATTACTACTGATCTGATCACTGGATACATAGACAAGGACGAAAATATAAAAGGTCATATTAATGATATTAAGGTAAAAAACGAGAAACTATTAAATACTGTTGTTGCCAAGACCGATGTTACTCTGCTTATCAACAATCCGATGACCGGTAAACGCCTTATCCGCAAATGTGAGACCAATCTTGGCGATCTGGTTGCGGATGCGTACCGAGATCTCCTGGGTGCAGACATCGCAGTTGTAAACGGCGGCGGAATCCGCGCCGATATAGCCGCCGGCGATATAACCTATAATGATATAATCTCCGTTCACCCGTTCGGTAACTTAGCATGCCTGATTACAGCTACCGGACAAGAGATATTGGATCTGCTGGAGATGGGAGCGCGCAATACACCTGGAGAATCCGGTGGCTTTCAGCAAGTATCGGGCTTAACTTACGATATACATACTTATATAAAGCCTTCTGTCATATTGGATGATAAGGGTAACTTTGTAAAGGTTGGAGGTGAATATCGCGTACATAACGTTATGTTCAGCGGAAAACCTCTTGATCTAAATAAAACCTATACCGTGGCATCACACAACTATCTTATCAAAAATGGCGGTGACGGATTCGGGTTGTTCATGGACAATACACTCCTGAAAGACGAAGTCATGATAGACAATCAGGTTCTAATAAGCTATATAACAGACAAATTAGGTGGTGTTGTCGGTCATGAATACAAGCATATGAATGGACAGGGCCGTATTCATATCTTCCAGTTCAAGGACATTGATAACCACTGGGCCAAAGAAGCTATAAACGATTTAAGTTCCAGTATGATTCTCAGTGGTTTGGGGGATGGAAACTTTGCTCCTGACCGTGACCTAACCCGTGCTGAGTTCGCGGCTATCATAGTTAAAGCATTGGAATTGAAGCCGGAAAATGGTGTAAATCCTTTCAATGATGTAAAAGCCACCGACTGGTACTATCAATATATCGCTACTGCCAGCAAGCACAATATCATAAGCGGCTACGGCAACGGTAAATTTGGCCCCCAAGACCAGATCACCAGTGAGCAGGCTATGTCCATAATTGCCAGGGCTATGCAGGTCAGCGGGCTCAAAGCCGAAATCAGCCAGTCAGAAATACCTTCCCTGCTGAATTCCTTTAGTATCAATGGCACACCATCCGCCTGGGCACAGAACAGCATCGCCCTTTGCGTTAAGACCGGAATTGCTGACAAGAATAATGGAAATATCACTGCTGTTAAAGGAATCCTCACCAGAGCAGAGGCGGCGGTGATGATCAGAAATTATTTAGAGGTAACATGGGGATGGCAGACTCTGACAGCCACCTGATTGGCATTTGACCCTGTGTTCAATAACTTAACAACTTAAGTGCCTGGCACCTACAGCCCTTTCGCCCCGGTTTTTATTTTAACCCAGCGGCCATTGCTCTGGAAAACTATGGCACCGTCCTCATCCGTACGCAAAACCTCTATCCCTTGTTCTTGAAGTTCTTTTAACACGCTGACATGAGGATGGCCGAAGCTGTTGTTGGCTCCAGCGGAGATAATGGCCCAGCGGGGATTAAGCTCTCGGTAAAATTCCGGCAAAAGGGAGCCTTTGCTGCCGTGGTGTGGCACCTTTAGTACAGTACTTGTCTCCAATTTTCCCTGCTGTAGCAATTCCTGCATTCCTTCTTTCTCCACATCACCAGTCAATAAAAAGGAGAAAGCTCCGTACTGGCAGTACAAAACCAGCGATTTATTATTATATTGCTTTCCATGATAAAGCTCTTCTTCCGGATAAATAACGGCCAGTTCGCATCCCTTCTCCAGGTTGAGCCGCTGGCCGCTTTTCAGGAAAAGTAGAGGAATGTTCTTCCTGGCCGCAATCCCCTTGAGTTCCTCATATTCTTTGACTTCCTTAAAACAATAAGGTACGGCAATATGAGCTACGCTGAGCTCTTTACTAGCTTTTTCTAATCCCTGTAGATGGTCTATATCCGGGTGAGTGTTAATAATCATATCAATTTTCCTTATACCACGATGATGCAAGTAGGGCAGCAATTTCTTGCTGCCCAGGTCTGAATAATGACTGCCCCCACCGTCTACCAGGACAAATTTGCCTCCGGGACTCTTTAAAAGAATACTGTCCCCCTGCCCCACATCGATTAACACAAGCTCCATTACCCCCCGCTGGTACAAGCTGGCGGGTAATGATATTAGCAGAACAAAAAGCAACATCAGGGAAAGCCCAAGATACTTGAATTCCTTTTTTCTATAGTCTTTACTCCAGGATAGAGCTAGAAGGAGCAGGCCAAGATAATAGACGATTATCAGGATAAAGCATGGAGTTGCAACCCACCAGAAAGCCAGAGGCAGCTTCAAGACAGCGCTATTCAAGCCCATAATCAATTCAATAAAAAACCCGACCGGGAAGAGGAATATACCGGCCAGCCAAGTCCAGAGAGTGGCCAGCATTAAAGCCAGCAACCCCAGGATTACACAGGCTCCGGATAGATAGGAGGTAAGTACATTGCTCAATAAAGATACTGGGCTAAACAGGTTAAAGTGATAGGCTGTAAGAGGGAGTACGGCCAGTTGCGCCGATAAAGGAATAAGGAGCAAATCCCAAAGGCGATTCGTATACTGAAGTCTTTTTTTCAAGAGGGGGAAAAGGTAAAGCAGGCCCCAGGTGGCCATAAAAGATAGCTGAAAGGAAATTTTGAATAGAGCAAAAGGGTCACTCACGATTATTATGGTTCCAGCCAGTCCAAGACCATTAAGAAGAGCATTTTCTCTCCCCGAATAATAGGCCAGCAGTCCTACAATAGCCATTATCACCGCACGAATTACCGATACTGGCCAACCTACCACCGAGGCGTAAAGCAAAAGGAATATGCTGGTAACCACCAACTTCATTCCTGGAGACATTCGGCAGAGGGAAGTAAGCCAGGCCATCAGCAAAAGAAGAAAGCCCACATGAAGCCCGGAGACCGAGAAAATATGTACTATCCCGCTTTTTTGAAAGTCCCGGTATTGTTCGGGATCCATGTCATCGGTTTTGCCCAGCAGCATTCCCAGAAGGATGGCCGCTTCTTGTGGTGGAAGACGATCCTTAATAATTTTTTCTCCCGAGTTTCGAATAGCGGCAAAAAAGCTTTCCGTCCGTCCTGGAGCGGAAATTACCGCAATAGCATTTTTTTCTTTAACCGACATCAAATAATAAATCCCGCTATAGGATAGATAGCGCGGGTAATCGAATTCTCCGGGGTTTCCGGGAGGTCGGGGAAGCTTTAAATCTCCCCGCAGTGATATTTCTTCACCCTTCTGCACTGGGGCTGCGAAGTTGCAGAATACCTTAATTTTTTGCGTTGCCCTTTCAGGCTCTTTGCTCCTAAGTACAAAACTGCTCCTATTACCATCAAATTCAGGAATTGTTACCACCCGACCAGTTAAAACCACTCCTTCTTGTGCTTTTAAATCAGGCGGTACCGGCTTCTGCATCCAGTTAAAAAACAGCACCGCCACTAACAGGAGGGCTAGAGCGCTATAAGACCTCAAAGAGTACTTCCCGCCCCATATTCCTCCTGCCAGGAGAAAGAGAAAAGGGAGGATGAATAAAGGCCAGCAAGTATAATAGCTGAAACAAGCGGAAGCCGCCAGAACTATGAAAATCTCAAACCATGACAAGGGCATTATTCATTAACCCCCCCTGCCTAATTACCTAACTGTTATATGCTCTTTTATGGCTTCAAACTTCTTCTCTCCTATACCACTAACGTTTTTAATGTCTTCAATTTTTTCAAAGGCTCCATTGGCTTCCCGGTAATCAACAATCCGCTGGGAGAGGGCGGGTCCTATTCCGTTTAACTTATCGGCCAGTTCGCTGGCCGGGGCCTTATTAATATTAACTTTGGCGGAACCACCCGGAGGAGCTGGCGAAGATACCCGCAGCTGGGAAGTTGTTTGCATCCCAGCCACTTCCACTGCCAATTCCCCTTCCCCTGGAACCACAATGCTTTCTCCATCTACCAGAGGACGGGCCATGTCTATAAGCCGTAAATCAGCCTTATCTTCAGGCCCAGCCATTTCCACCGCCTGGTATACCCGGTCATTCTCTTTCAACTGGTATACTCCGGGTTTTTTGACTTCTCCACAGACATATACCTGAATCAAGCTATCTTCCAAATGCTCCGGTTTTTCCGCCGGATTAACCTCAATAAGATCAAGCTGTTCGGGAGAATCAGAATTCCTTAATTCGGCATATTTGAATCCGGCCAGAAATACCAGTACCAGCAAAATAAAGGAACCGGCCATCAGGTAGCGTTTGTCTATATTATCCATTAGCCTCACCTCATTACTTTAATTCGCCAATAAATGTTAAAGCCCTCCATTTTGTGATATTATTAACATCGTTTATTATCCCTAAATTTCGAATGTTTTCTGAAAGATGGGTTTAACAGGAGGATTATTTAAGCTACTAGCGAATCTTAAGAAACAAAATCATATTGTATCGAAATCAGGAATATGGGGGTTTTTGGCACTAACCCCATACCCGTAACACTAATTGCAACTACAGGGAGCATCAGTGGTACCCGCGGGTTGATCCTTAATTGCAAGCACAAGGAAAATCAGAAGTGCACGCAGAGTGCAGGATAAAAGGAAGAACCTTTTATGAAAAAGTGAATAAGGAGTTGCATAAACGCTGAATGTATGTGTGAGAAAAATCACTCCTTACCCCTTATCACTTTTCTTGTCAAGATGTAGTTTTCAAAGGAGAGTCTTTAATGCTGGATATAGCCGCCTTGGCTAAACTCGGAGGAGTTAAAAAATATAATGCTGATGAGATTTTTTTCAATGCTGGAGATCCCGGACATGAAATGTATATTATACTCAAAGGCCGAGTTGGAGTTTATATAACTTCCATTGACGGTTTTCCTATCATGATAACGGAACTGGTTTCCGGTGACTTCTTTGGTGAAATGTCCCTGTTGGAAGACCAACCCCGAAGCGCTACTATCGGAGCTATAGAAGATACTATTGTACTGGTTATTAATGAAAGTAACTTTGAACAGGTAATTGCCCAACAGCCCAGTCTGGCTTATCGAATAATGAAAGGTATGAGCAGCCGGGTACGCCAGCTAAACGAAGATATAGGCCAGTTGAAGCGGGGAAAAGTCGAGGAGAGAAAAGCATATAAGCTTGCTCCCCCCACAGCAACAAAACCGTCCGCAGAGGTTTTGGACAACTCCCTTTTTCCACCAGGACATAAACCTTACCCTCTGGAAGCTCCGCCCAGTGATGACAACCTGCTTTTCGACCGGGAAGTTCTTTGCCCGGTCTGTGAGGAGAAATTCAAAACCAAAAATGTCCGTTCCTCCAAGCTCCGGCTGGATAAAGTGGATAATGACCTGCGCCAGCGTTTCGTAGACTTTGAGCCGCTCTGGTACCTGGTCTGGACCTGTCCCAACTGCTATTACTCCAATTTTAACTTCGAGTTTAAACAGGTGCCTGAAGCCTTTCATAAAAAACTACTGGAGCAAGGCAAGCAATTAAAAGCTAAAATTCGTTTGCAGTTTAGTGAGCCGCGCAAGCTGGATGAGGTTTTTGTGACCTATTATCTCATGCTGCAATCCTTGCAGGCAGCAGGCAAACCAAATCCTACCGAAGCAGCCAAGGTCTGGCTGCGCCTTTCCTGGCTGTATAGTGACGCCGAAGATGAGGAGATGTTTTTATATGCCTCCCAACAGGCCCTGGATATGTTTAAGGACACCTTTTACAATACCAGCCGGGATACTTCGGTGGAACAGGATCAGCGCCTCTCCTTGTTGCTGGGCGAGCTTAGCATGCGTATAGGCGAAAATACGGAAGCCTTGAAATTTTTCCGGGGAGCCATTGCGCGCAAAGGCGGTAATAATACTATCAACCGGCAAGCTGAGGATAGAATTAGGGATTTGAAAGACATAATATTAGTACAGGAAAAGAAGGAGGGAGCGGAATAATTTACCAAAAGGGTGGCCTTTTAGCCACCCTTTTGGTTTTTGTTTACAAGATAAAGATTCTTAACTTTGTTCATAGCTGGCACATAAGGTCTCGTCTTCCGGGGAACCGCCGCTTATGTCACTACAGGGAGCTACCTGAATAGCATCCAAACTGCACATATTGTTTTCAAAAAACCGGCAACTACTTACATCACACATTATGGTCTGCCGTCCTCGCATTTCATCCCTCCTTAACAAAATTTATGTCGCTGTTTTAGTTATAAATCACCGTGCTATTAATTTGCTTCAGGAAGAAGATTATTATTCTATCAGTTGACTTTGTTCAAGGATTATCATATAATTGCTAATGTCAAATTCATATATAAAAGCAAGGAACCGGAGTAGTAGACTGGCATCAGGCAGAGAGTCGCGGGAAGCTGCAAAGCGACAAAGCTGGTTGAACTCGCCGGGGAGCTTTGCAGGTGACATTAGCCTGCAACGGGGATTCCGTTATGATTTGTCAAGTGGACAGTATGTGGGGCTATGGCGCAGTTGGGAGCGCGCTTGAATGGCATTCAAGAGGTCGTGGGTTCGAATCCCACTAGCTCCACCATTGTTATCTGTCAATAAGGGTGGTACCGCGGGTAATTATCGCTCTCGTCCCTATTCGGATGAGAGCTTTTGCTATTTCTGATAAAAATTCTATAGGAGGAAGTTGTTATGGATAGAAAGTATGATTTCAAATCCATTGAAGCCAAATGGCAGGCTTACTGGGAGAATAAGCAGCTCTTTAAGGTAGAAGAAGACCCCGAAAAGCCCAAATATTATAATCTGGAGATGTTCCCCTACCCTTCCGGCCACCTGCACATGGGCCATGTACGCAACTATGCCATCGGTGATGTGGTGGCGCGTTTTAAAAGCATGAACGGTTTCAATGTCCTTCATCCCATGGGCTGGGATGCTTTTGGCCTTCCCGCTGAAAATGCGGCTATTAAAAATGCTATTCACCCTGCCACCTGGACCTACTCCAATATTGAAAACATGAAAAGACAGCTCAAAACCATGGGTATCAGCTATGATTGGGATCGGGAGCTGGCTACCTGCAAACCAGATTATTACAAATTTACCCAGTGGATGTTTTTAAAGCTCTACGAGAATAAGCTGGCCTATAAAAAGAAATCCGCCGTAAACTGGTGCCCTTCCTGCCAAACGGTTTTGGCCAATGAACAGGTGGTAGATGGGGCGTGCGAACGCTGTGAAGCTGTTATTGAAAAAAAACAACTGGAACAGTGGTTTTTCAAAATAACGGACTATGCCCAGCGGCTTTTGGATGATTTAGCCCTGCTGCCGGGGTGGCCGGAAAAAGTTAAGACCATGCAAAAAAACTGGATCGGCCGCAGCGAAGGCTGTGAATTTTCCCTGCATATTGAAGACAGTGATGAAGTCCTCACTGTTTTTACCACGCGCCCGGATACGGTTTTTGGGGTCACCTACATGGTTTTGGCCCCGGAACACCCCCTGGTGGAAAAAATCTGCCACCCGGAGCAGGAAAAAGAAGTCAAGGCTTTTGTCAATAAAATGAAATATCTTAATGAAATGGCCCGCACCTCTAATGAAGCGGAAAAGGAAGGTGTTTTCACCGGAGCCTATGCCATCAACCCGATGGATGGGTCACGAATCCCCATCTGGATAGCCAACTATGTTTTAATGGACTATGGTACCGGGGCTATAATGGCCGTTCCTGCCCATGACCAGAGGGATTTTGAATTTGCCCGCAAATATGATATTCCGGTTAAAGTGGTAATAAAAGGTGAGGATACTCCCCTGGATGGAAATCTCCTGCAGGAATCCTACCCTGGTGACGGCCATATGGTAAATTCCGGAGACTTTGATGGTTTAACTGTAGAGGAAGGCCAAAAAGCAGTAATCAAATTCATGGAAGAGAAGGGAATCGGCCAGGGTACGGTCAATTACCGCTTGCGCGACTGGCTGATTTCACGGCAACGCTACTGGGGAGCCCCCATTCCTATTGTTTATTGCCCTGAATGCGGTCTCGTAGCAGTTCCCGAAGAAGAACTGCCCGTATACCTGCCCGAGGATATAGATTTTAAACCTTACGCAGAATCGCCTTTAAAGCATCTTGAGAGGTTTTACAAAACTACATGCCCTTCCTGCGGCAAAGATGCCCAGCGGGAAACTGATACCATGGATACCTTTGTCTGTTCCTCCTGGTACTTTGACCGTTTTTGCAGTCCTCATGAGAGCAAGCAGCCTTTTAGCCGGGAAGCCGTGGATTACTGGATGCCGGTTGACCAGTATATAGGCGGTGTGGAACATGCTATTTTACATCTCATGTATGCCCGTTTTTTCACCAAATTCCTTTTTGATATTAAAGTCCTATCCTGCCAGGAACCCTTTACCCGCTTGCTCACCCAGGGTATGGTTTTAAAGGATAATGCCAAGATGTCCAAGTCCAAAGGAAATGTGGTTAGCCCGGAAGAGATAATCGACACTTATGGAGCTGACACTGCACGACTCTTCATTCTTTTCGCCTCTCCTCCCGAGAGAGACCTGGAATGGAGTGAGCAGGGTGTAGAAGGTGCTTTTCGCTTCTTGAACCGAGTCTGGCGCCTGGTATTGGAATTAGCTGAGGAAATAAAGAATTTACCCGCAGCTGAGCATTTTGCAGAACTGGATAGTGAGGCCAAGAATTTGCGCTTCAAAACTCACGCAACCATAAAGAAGGTTACTGAGGATATTGGAGAACGCTTCAACTTCAATACCGCTATAAGTGCTATTATGGAGTTGTCCAACACTCTGGGAGCCTACAAGGGGGTCAAGAAACCGAACTGGCTGGTAGTAAAAGAAGCGGTGGATAATCTGCTGATTCTCTTAAGCCCGTTTTCACCCCATATCTGTGAAGAGCTGTGGCAGTTAACCGGGCACGCAGAGAGTGTTTACCTGCAGAAATGGCCGAAATATGATCCTGAAGCATTGCTTCAGGAAGAAATTGAAATCGTCCTGCAGATTAGCGGTAAAGTACGAGACCGGATAATGGTGCCGGTTGATGCCGGCCAGGAGGAATTGGAGAAAATAGCCCTGGATAATCCTAAAATTAGAGAATTGACCAGGGGTAAAGAGATAGTAAAGCTTATCGTAGTTCCTGGAAAGCTGGTCAATGTTGTGGCAAAATAATAGCAGGCATAAGATAAGAAGCGGGGTGGGTATAATGAAATGGCTGGTTTTTGATACCTCCTGGGGATGGGCTGCTGTTTTGAGTGACAATAGGTTGATAAAGCAAACAATCCTGCCGTCTGCTGTTGGTTTAAACGAATTCAAGGCCGGTTTGGAAAGCAACGGAATTGAAAGCCGCCTAATTGGAGAAAACGATGTTACCCTGCCGCTGATAAATAATATCCGCCGCTATTTTCAAGGGCAGTTGATAGAGAACTGGGAGGCACAGTGGGACATCAACTCCTTGCCCGTTTTTACCCAAAAGGTTCTCAAGCATGTATCAAATATCCCCTACGGGATGACCAAAACCTACGGAGAAGTAGCACGTGAATTAGAAAAGCCCCGTGCCGCCCGGGCAGTAGGCCGGGCTTTGAGCCTGAATCCCCTCCCGCTGCTTATACCCTGCCACCGGGTGCTGGCCCAAAACGGCGGACTGGGTGGATTTACGGCTCCGGGTGGAGTGGAAACAAAAAAAGCCCTCCTGGCCTTGGAAAATGGAGTTATAAGCTACCACAATAGCGCCCGCAGGGTGCAACCTTAACTGCTTTATGAGTCTGATTTTATCTAAAAAACCTCCTCCAGTTTGACTTCCAGGCCGGGGAAGAGGGGGCTGGTTAGAACCTGGTTGGCAGCATACTCGCCGGTTTTTTGATATTTGCCCTCATCATCCAGGCTATAAACCACTATTACATTTAGACCGGGAAAAACCACCCAATATTCGGGAATAGCACTCCTTTCATAAAGGTTGAATTTCTCGTTAAGTTCCTTCTTGGCGGTGGAAGGGGAAATGATCTCTATAACCACGGCGGGGGTACCTTTGCAGCCCCTTTCATCCAATTTATCCAGGTCACAGATTATGCTGAGGTCAGGTTGTACGACATTTGTTATATCTTCGTCCTGCTCATCCCCTTGCGGCAGGCGCACATCAAAGGGAGCAGCAAAGACCCGGCAGCTTCTATCCTTGAAAAATGAGCGAAGCTGAAAGAACAACTCGCCGGAGATTTCCTGGTGTTTCCTGGAAGGCGCTGGACTCATATCATAGGGTACGCCGCCAATAATTTCCCACCTTTTCTCATCCGGCCATTGCAGGTAGTCGCCGTAAGTATATTCTCGGTCTGGTTTTGGGGCGGACATGGACATGAATGATTCCTCCTTCCGGGCAACGACCGAATCCATTCCAATCTTTGTAATTATTATTATACATGATTAAATTGGACCGAGGCAAGTCAGGGACGGTGATAAGATATGATACTAACCCCTAATGGCCGCAAACTAAAGGGGACAGTATTTTGGAAGGCTCTAGAAGCTTCCAAAATACTGTCCCCTTGAATCTTTTCGCGTACAAGCATTTAAGCATAACTCTCGTTTATATCGACCTCTTTGGCATCTCCCCAGAGATTCTCCAGGTCATAATACTCCCTGTCCTCCGGTTGAAAAACATGCAGAATAGTGGAACTGTAGTCCATCACCGCCCAGCTGCCTTGCTCCACACCTTCCACGCGAGAGGGCAATATATCAAATTCCTTTAGTCTTTCTTGTACCATTTCTACAATACTTTGTACCTGCACCCGGCTCCGGGCCGTGGCAATTACAAAATAGTCGGCAATTATGGTAAGCTCGCTCACATCCAAAATAACTACATCAACAGCCTTCTCATCCAAACAGTACACAGCAATTGCTTGTGCCAATTCCTCTTCTTTTAACAAAAACAAACCTCCCTAATCAAAAAATCAGCGCTTGATTATTCTTAAAAAATAATTTCTGGCCTCAATGGTACGGGGGTGTAAAATCCGCCCCCGATCCAGACAATATTTTATTGTTGATTCTAGCCCAAACAACATAGCTTCGTCAAGGTCACGGAAGCTAAGGCATTTTAGCCTCTCCAGGCCAGGAAAGTCCCGTCCCGGCTCAATCATATCGGCCAAATAGATAATCTTGTCCAAGTCACTCATCTTTGTAGAACCTAGAGTATGCCGGCTGATGGCTGTTAGGACCTCCTCATCTTCAATACCTAAATCCCTTTTTACCAGAAAAGCCCCTACCGGTGCATGCAGCAGATCCGGAACTTCGCGGTCAACTTCATCCTCAATCAAATTATTCTCCTCCGCCAGCTGTAAGAGTTCCTGACCCGATAAGCCCTTGGCATAGTCATGCAATAAGGCCGTCAGATATACCTGTTCCAATTTCAGTTCATACTGTCCAGCCATCTGTACTGCAGTTTCCGCTACTTGCAGCGAATGCTGCCAGCGATTGGGTGATAGCCTGTGCTTTATAATATCTATAAGTTGCTGTCTATCTCTCAAGATATTTATCCCCCCGGTATAATCCCTGCTCAAAAATGTATTCCTCCACCTCAGGCGGCAACAGGTATTTTATGGGTTTCCCGGCAGCTACCCGTTGCCTAATATCACTGGAGGAAATATCTAGCCCGGGAATCTCCATCTGCAGCATTCTATCCCAAATAATATCCGGCAGCCTGCCCAGAGACGGTGCATTGCGCTCAATCTTATATCCGGGACGGGTGACCACTATGAAACGACAGAGTTCCGCCAATCGCCCCGGTTCTTTCCAGCTATGCATAAAAAACAGCGAGTCGGCCCCAACTATAAAGAAAAATTCCACCTCGGGGAATTTTCCCTGCAAATAAGCCAAGGTATCAACCGTATAAGAAAGCCCCTTTCTCTCCATCTCCACCGGGGATACTTCCAAACAGGGATTAGACTTTACCGCCAACTGCACCATCTGGTAACGATGCATAGCAGGTTGAACCTGTTCCAGTTCCTTGTGTGGGGGACTGGCCGCCGGTATTAGCAGAACTTTGTCCAATTTAAAATTGTGACAGGCATATTCAGCAGCAATAAGATGCCCATAATGAACAGGATCAAAAGTACCTCCCAGTATTCCCCAGGATTTAATTTTCCCCACTTTTACCACCTGCCAAATATTATCCCAATTCATAATAACCGCGCCCTTTAGAAAATGCAAATCCTTACAATAATAACTTAAGTGCCTGACACAGTAATACATCTTTCCCTGGAGCGGCAAAAACTTTATAATAGAAATGATTGTGTTTGCCAACGGATAGATGGAGAGGGAAAGTATGCTTAAAAAATTGGAACTAACTTTTCACAACCAGGGCCTGCGTAGTTATATAGAACTGGATCTCTGCGCCGAGTGTCCGCGCCAGGATGACAAAGGCTGTTGCGGCTACTATTCCCCGGTCTTTTATCCCTGTGATTTCGCTTATCTTCTCCAGCATAAACCCGAGGTTTTGGATTATATATTCAGCCTGGATAATCTCACCATACTTGACGCTTCAGTAACCGTTAATAACCGCCCGGAAGGACAG
>Ga0209509_1001329_pt1 | contig 18836 bp, 24 predicted proteins | sample BioC13SIPDNA_FD_185743 | JGI IMG/M metagenome (GOLD analysis project Ga0209509, IMG submission 185743) | Anaerobic biogas reactor microbial communites from Washington, USA - Biogas_R1_A C13 SIP DNA (SPAdes) (version 2) | ecosystem: Engineered > Bioreactor > Anaerobic > Unclassified | place...
TGACGCCCGACTCGCGGCGAAGTGCCGTGCGTTGGCAGGGCCAGACACGACCGGGTAGCAGGGTGGTACTACCTAGGTAGGATAGAGGGATGAAGCTCAGTATCAGCCTCCCCGACGAGGACGTCGCCGCTCTGGATCGTTACGCCCAAGCTGCCGGCATCACCAGCCGATCGGCGGCGATCCAGCGCGCCATCCGACTACTGAGCAGCCCCGAGCTCGACGACGCCTACGCCGCCGCCTGGGATGAGTGGGAGGCCTCCGGCGACGCAGCCGCGTGGGAGGAGACCACAGCGGACGGGCTCGCCGATGCTTCGCGGTGAGATCCGCCTGGTCGACCTCGACCCAGCCCTGCACGGCGAGGCGAACAAGCGCCGGCCGGCCGTGGTCGTCAGCAACGACCGCGCCAATGCCACCGCTGCTCGGCTCGGCCGGGGAGTCATCGCCGTCGTCCCGATAACCAGCAACCTGACCCACGTCTACCCGTTCCAGGTCGCCCTGCCCGCCGAGGAGACGGGGTTGCGGATGGACTCCAAAGCCCAGGCCGAACAGATCCGCTCCGTCTCCGTCGAGAGGCTCGGGCCCGCTCTCGGCCGCGTGCCGGCGCCGCTGATGGCGCTGGTGGACGACGCGTTACGCCTGCACCTCCAGCTGTGATCGCATCGCCTGCCGGCAAGCCCGACTCGCGGCGCTGTGACTCGTGGACCACCGAGTGCTAGCATTGCTGTCACTAGGAGGTGAGTGATGAGTACCTTGACGATCAGGCAACTCGATGAACGCACGCATGCCCGGCTCCGGGGGCGAGCGGCGGAACACGGCCGCTCGGTCGAGGCCGAGGTCCGCGCGATCCTCGACGCTGCCGTCAACGTCCCCGAGCACAACTTCCTCCTCTCCCTGCACACATCAATGGTGCAGGCAGGGGGCGTCGAGCTCGAGGCACCGGCACGAACCGACCAGCCCCGGCCGGTGGACCTGTCGTGATCATCGCTGACACCAACGTGGTGTCCGAGTTCATGCGGGACGACCCCGATCCGGTGGTCATAGCCTGGGCGCGCACCGTCGCGCCGGCTGACCTGAGCATCTGTGTTGTGACCGTGGAGGAGATCGAACGAGGCCTCGGGCTCCTCCCGGCCGGGCGGCGGCGAGGAGAACTCGAGGGCCGGTGGCGCGACCTGGTGGACACCTTCGCCGACGCCGTTGTGGTCTACGACCTGCCTGCAGCTCAAGAGACCGCCGCGATCCTGGTAGCCGCCCAGGCCGCCGGGCGGCCCATGTCTCTGGCCGACGCTCAGATCGCCGGCATCTGCCGGTCCGGCGGCCATGAACTGGCCACCCGCAATATCGATGACTTCGCCACCGTCTCCGGGCTTGCCCTCATCAACCCATTCCAGGAGTAGCCCTAACTGGGCGGTATGACGCATTCGCAATGAGTCCGGGCAGTCGGCGTGGAACTCGACGCTTGGCGTGTCGATGGTGTCAGGCGGGGACCTCGTGATCGTCGAAGCGTGCGATAGTCCGTGTCTACAGCGTGGCCAGCGCGTACCTCCTCAACATCGAGGTGTGCACAAGTCTCCACAGGCCCACTTCAGGTGGTGCGATTCTCAGCCTTGTCCTCGATCTGCAAGACGTGTATCCCACTTCTGGGGGTGACTCGCGACAGGACGGGCGCAGACTGCGGTGCGGTGTGGAACACCTGGGAAGCAGAGGCAACCACTTCGGGGTCTCGGACGGGAAGGAGACGTACGTGAACGGCATCGTGGTGGCGCCGTCGGGATCACCGACACCATTGCCGGGGCGGTCGGCGCATTCCTCGCAGGAACCGGTGTCGAACCGCTGGAGGCCTTGTCGCTTCCGTCGAGGTGATCCGCATCGACCCGCCCCGCAGCAAACGATGGAGCCGAATCCGGTCGTCCGAGGGAGAACAGCGATCCCGGTGGGGAGGAGCCGTCCGGACCCCGCTTCCGCTGCTGCCTGCCGAAGCTGTCGCTGGGAGGATGCGTCAGCGGTCGAGATCGTTGGCCCAGTTGTCGAAGTAGGTCCGCAGATCCTCGATGGGCACGTCGGTGTGTGGGAAGTCCCCGTCACGAAGGCGTCGGTGCGAACGCAGCATCTGCACGAAGACCGCAAGATCGAAGCCAGCGTCGTCCTGGGCTGCTGCCTGAAGCAACTCGGCTCGGTCGAAACGCTTCGACGACCTCGGCGGCCTTCCTGCCTGATGCCGTGTTTTCCCGGTCGGAGAGTCGGACCCTCCACGTAGGTTGAACTCATGGCTCGAACGACCGCTGGCGTGCTCCCGACTCAGCGCACCCGCACCGATGTCAGTCAGGCGCGGCGCAACCCCGGCACCCCGCTCGACGAGATCGCTGGGGGCTGTCGGCCTGGCGGCGTCGGGTTAGGACGGCGACGAGCGACATCAATCCTCGAACCCGGACTTTGCGGATTACGTCCGCTATGGGACATTATCTGTCATGGCGGGCGAGTTCCTCACGCTTGATGAGACAGCGAGCACCCTCGGGGTGTCGACGCGCCATGCTCGCCGCCTGGCCGATTCCGGGGCAATCACGAGGGTCGCCCGCGGTCTGATCGATCGCGGTTCGGTCGACCGCTATCTCCACTCTCAGCGCCAGGGCCGCACTCGTGCCTGGGCCGAGCACACCGCCTGGGGCGCCGTCGCGATCCTGTCCGGGCAAGACGCCGACTGGCTAGGAGAGACGCAGGCCTCTCGACTCCGGTCGGTGCTGCGTGAGACAAACGACGCCGACGACTTGCTGACCCGGATGCGTGACCGAGCCCGGGTCCAGACCTATCTGGCCCACCGCGCAGCACTCCCCCGCCTACGCGAGCGGGTCGTCTCGACCAACCAGCAGCTGCTGGGGATCACCGACGTTGCCGACGACAGCATCGACGGCTACCTCCCCGCGTCAGGCCTCGACGATGTGGTCCGCAGCCTCGGCCTTCGGGCCGATGGGAGCGGGAGCGTGGTGCTGCGCACGACCGAGTTCGAGTTCGATCGCGTTCGCGACCTCATCGCCACCAGGACGGTCGCTGCACTGGATGCCGGCACCAGCACCGATCCGCGACAGCGGGGCATCGGCCGCCGGACTATCCGTGAGCTCCTGGAGGCACACCGATGAGCGCAATGCGCCCTACGATCGAGGTTGCTGCCGCTCCCGGCGGCTGGCCGACTCCGTGGCCGAGCGTCGCGGAACTCGCAGAGGCTCTCCCGTCCGGGGGTTGGACTCTGGTCGGTGGGCTGATGACACAGCTCCACACGATCCACCACGGGATCGGCATCGTCCGTCCCACCAACGACGTCGACATCGTGCTGCACATCGAGACTCAGCGCGGCATACCGAACGCGGTCGCGACCGTGCTGGAAGGACTCGGGTACCTGTTCCAGCCCAGCTTCGACGTGCGCAACAGGACGGCGCACCGGTTCGTGCGAGGAACCTCGACAGTCGACCTCGTCGCCGGTGCGGGTGAGGAAGACCATGTCGATGTCCTGATCGCCGACCACCCGGCGCCACGGGTGATCGAGAAGCTGCGCGGGCACGAGATGATCCGTATCGAGGGCGGCACCCAAGCGCTGCGCCGGACCATCAACGCTCGGTTGGAGATCGTTCCGGGCGCTGTCGCGCTGATCTCGGTCCCACGCCCGTTCGGAGCGCTGATCCTCAAAGCCGCCGCGTACACCACCGACTCCCGCGACCGGGACCGTCACCTCTTCGACGCCGCCGCACCGCTCGCCTGCATCGAAGATCCGTTCACCGAGCGCGCCGAGTTCACCGGATCCGACCGTCGCCGCATCGCGACCCTCACGCACAACCTCCCGACTGAACACCCGGCCTGGCGGGCCCTCCCCGAAGACCACCGCACTCAGGCCCAACTGACCCTCGACCTACTCGCCAACACCGATACCGATTCGGCGACGGCAGGCACCACTGGGGTCCCGCCTGAGCCGGGGTGATGAGCGCCGGCCCCGGCCCCCAAGAACTCGACGGCCTCCGCTGTGGTTCATGCCAACGCCGATGCGTGCGCGCGCTGGCTCAGCCGTTGATGATGAGCCGCATCTCCCATACCTACCTTTTCGGGACGGGCGCAAGCGAATACCGTTGTGACCTGCGATAACGGGCGGTGAACTTGCTCACCCGTCCTGCGCCCCTCCTGCGCCCGTCCTGGGACGGGCGCAGGAGGACGGGCGCTTTATGGTGCGCAGGCTGAGGACACTGATGGTCATGACCGAGCTGCGCCAACGAGACAACCGGACCTGCCCGATCTATCAGGGCAGGTGTCCGGTCCCGCTGAATCGGCGGAACCGTGCGACCTGCGGAAACGCACTCGCAGCCGCAACGACGGAACAGGCCGCCACGGTCATGCTGATTCGGCATGACCGGCGCGACCTGCGGAAACGTGCCCACAACGACAGAATGCGCAGATCAGACGGTGGGCTCGATTCGAGCCAACCGTGGGACAACCGGATCGGGTCGATCGACAAGGCGACATCTGGTCCCGGGGCGACTTCTCGGGCCCGTTGCGGACCAGCCGTCTCAGCTCGTCTCCGCCTCATCGGTGCTCTCGCGGTCGAGAACGTCGAGCAGTGCGTCCTCACCGTCTGCTGCACGCTGGATGAGCAGGGAGGCGTCCGAGGCTGCGGGGCGCAGGGTGCGCTCCAAGTGAGCCGCGGGGGTGGCGTCGACCGTGCGGTCTGGCTCGATGTAGTGCCCCTCGGTGATCGCCCGTCGAGGTGTGTCCGAGGAAGACCGCGGCCGCGTCGGTGCCGATGCTGCGGGCGATCACGGTCGCTCCGGTGCGGCGATAGGACCGCAGGCTGATGCCGGCGTCGGCGAGTCCGGCGATCTGGAGGAACTCTCGGAAGGTGCGCCGGACGTTGTGGTTGCTCAGCGGGCTCCCGGTGCGGGTGGCGAAGATGGTGCGCGTGCCGGCGTCGCCCGGCATAGCCGCAATCCGGCGACGCAGCACCTCGGCCGCGAACTCGGGGACCGGGATACGGCGAATCGAGGCATCGGTCTTGGGCCGGGGCTGACGGACAGCCCCCTTCCCTCTGCGGTGGACGACGGTGCCGTTGACGCTGGCGACCATCCCGGCAGGGGTGTCCTCGATGTCGCAGGGGCGAAGCGCCAGGACCTCGCCGGGCCGCATCGCGGTCCCGAGCAGCACCTCGATGATGTCGCGCACCTGCCCATCAGGCCTGGGACCAGGAAGGCCCGGCTCGGTCCGCCACCGCGCCGCCGCCTCGCGGATCGCGGCGATCTGCTCGATCGTCAACGCTCGCGGGCTTGCCCTGGGGTGCCGCAGCGGGGAGGTGCCCTGGACCGGGTTGCGGGAGATGGCATCGTGGCGCAGCGCGAAGGCGAACAGCAGGTTCAGGATCGTCCGGGTCAGTTTGGCCTGCGCGAACGACACCCGCGCCTGATTGTTCAGGAACCACTCGACCCGCCCGGTGGTCACCTCAGCGAGGGTGTAGTGCTCGAACGCCGGTCGCACATGCAGGCGCAGACAGCCCTGATAGCTCTCCCTGGTGGCCTCCGCCAGGTCGCGCATATCGAGATCGGCCAGCCACAGGTCGGCCAGGTCGGTGAACGAGCTCGTCGGATGCAGCACTCCATCGTTGCGCACCGCGGGTCGCTCGCGGATGCGCTCCATCAGTCGCATTCGTGCCGCAGCAGCAGAGGCACCGGAGACGCGCACCTGCCGCAGTCGTCCGTCGAGATCGCGCACCCTGGTCTCGGCCACCACGCGACGGCCGCGACGGCGGGTGGTGATGTTGCCGTGGGTGCCGATCGGGGTGCGTGGCCGCCCGGAGCGCATCAGAGCGCCTTGCGCGGGTGGCGCTGCGCGTCGTCGGCCTCCATCTGCTCCAGCCAGGCCTCGACCTCGCGGACCCGGAACCGCAGCTCGCGGCCGACGCGGAACCCGCGAGGTCCGCGGCCCTGGCTGCGCAGGTCATACAAGGTCTGGAGGGTGACCCCGAGCGCTGAGGCGAGCTCGGACATGGTCAGGACGGAACCGAGACTGGTCTTGGGGTGGGTTGTGGTCTCCATACAGACCAGGTGTGACGCACCTGTCCGAGAGAGCCCCAGAGCGGTCGAGGGCCCCACCGCTCGACCGACTTTATGCTGACTTTGTGCTGACCCAGCACTGACTTCTCCTGAGTTCAGGATCCGTACAGGTACTCTGACCAGCGGTTTTGGCGCGCCCGAAGGGATTCGAACCCCTAACCTTCTGATCCGTAGTCAGATGCTCTATCCGTTGAGCTACGGGCGCCGGTGTTGCCCACAGGGATCGCCCGGAGCAACGATCGACAACAATACCGCGCCGGACGGCCCGGCAAGAAATCGGTCTACGCGGTCAGCCCCATCCGCGCCAGAAGGTGCTTGACGTCGGGGTCGGAGCCGCGGAACCGGCGGTAGATCTCGAGTGCCTCGATCGACCCGCCACGGCCGAGGAGCTCGCGGCGGAAGTGGTCGCCCGCCGCCCGCGTCATGCCTCCAGGCTGGTCCTCGGTGGCCTGCTCCCGGAACCACGCGACGGTGTCCGCATCCATGACCTTGGACCACAGGTACGAGTAGTACCCGGCCGAGTAGCCGCCGCCGAAGATGTGGGAGAAGTAGGCCGACCGGTAGCGCGGCAGGATGAGCGGGAAACCCACTCCTGCCCCCTCGAGCGCCGCGGCCTCGAACGCCTCGACACCCTCGGCGTCCTCCGGGAGCCCCTCGAGCGGGGTCTGGTGCCAGGCCTGGTCGAGGATCATCGCCTTGAGGAGCTCCAGGGTCTCGTACCCCGTGCTCTGCTGCGCGGCGACGAGAGCGTCGACCCACTCGTCGGGGATGGGCTGGCCGGTCTCGTGGTGCCGGGCGAACTGCCGGATGAGCGACGGCTCATAGGCCCAGATCTCGTTGACCTGGCTGGGGAACTCGACGAAGTCGCGGGGAACCGAGGTCCCCGACCGGGACGGGTACCGCACGTCGGAGAGCAGTCCGTGCAGGTCGTGGCCGAACTCGTGGAACAACGTGATGACGTTGTCCCAGGTCATGAGTGCCGGTGAGCCCGGGGCGGGCGGGTTGAGGTTGCACGTGTTCGTCACCACCGGCAGGTCACCGAAGAGGTGCGACTGGTCCACGATGCTCGTCATCCACGCGCCGCCCTGCTTCGTGGGACGGGTGTACGGGTCGATGACGACCGCGCCGAGGACATCGCCGTTCTCCTCCCGGACCTCGTACACGGTGGCTTCCTTCGTGTAGCCGATGAGGTCCGGCCGCTCGGTGAAGGTGATGCCGTAGAGCGCGGTGGCCGCGGCGAAGACGCCGTCGTGCAGCACACGGTCGAACTGCAGATAGGGCTTGATCTGCTCAGGGTCGACTCCCCCGGCGCCGGACTGGGCGGCGAGGAACTGCCAGTCCCAGGCCTCGAGGGTCGCCTCCGGGTCGAGGGTATGCAGTCGCTCGGCCAGCTCCTTCGCCTCACCTTCGGCGAGCTCGACCACTCCCGGGACGAGCTGCGCGAGGAGCGCGTTGACGGCATCGGTCGTTCGGGCGCACGCGACCTCGTGGACGTAGGCCGCGTGGTTCGGGTAGCCGAGCAGCGTCGCCCGCTCGGCACGCAGGCGAACCGTGCGCACGATGATGTCGCGGGTGTCGAACTCGCCGCCCAGTCCGCGCTCGACCGATGCCCGGAAGACCCGCTCGCGCAGATCGCGGTTCTCCAGGGAGTCGAGCACCGGCTGACCCGTGGTGTTCGTGATGGTGATGAGCCACCCGTCGAGCCCGCGCGCCCGGGCCGCCTCACGCATACCGGCCTTGTCGTCCTCCGAGATCCCCGCGAGCTCGGCCTCGCCGGTGACGTGCACGGCGGCCGCGTTCCGCCCCTCGACGAGGAGGCGCTGGAAGGAGTCGGAGAGGCTCGCGAGCTCGGCATTGATCTCCCGGAGCCGCTCCTGCTGCTCGGCAGGGAGGTTGATCCCTCCCCGCTCGAAGTCACGCAGCCGGTCCTTCAGGACGTACTCGTCCTCCTCGTCGAGGACGACCTCTCCGACCTGGGCCCGGTCGCGCAGCTGGGTGAGCCGCGCATACAGGCTGTGGTCCATGAGGATCGAGTCGGCGTGCTGGGCCAGTCGAGGCATGAACTCGGTCATGATCGCGTCGCGCTCATCGTTCGTGTCCGCGGCCTTGGCGACCCAGAACGCCTGGAGGGTGCGGTTGAGGGTCGTCGCGCTGCGCTCCCACGCGCGCAGGACGTTGGCGACGGTGGCCGGCTCGGTGCTCTCGCCGATCTCGCGGAGGGCGGCCAGCTGCTCCGACATCCCGACCTCGAGGGCCTCTCGCACGTCCGCGTCCGTGATGGCGGCGTAGTCGGGGAGCTGGAAGGGAAGCATCGATGACCTGAGGAGGGGGTTCGTCATGGCCCTATCCCAACACAGCGTCCGCCGCGTCGCCGGATCGAGCAGACCTCTGCCTCGGCCGAACGGCCCCGCGCCGACGGCCCCGAAGCCTCATCCCTGCCTGACCGCATGCCGTGTGCGCACGGACACACAGCCCTAGAGTGGGCGTATGAGCGAGCACGCGGACTTCGAGGCGGCGGTCGCGGCCGTCAAGAGCCTCACCAAGGACCCCGGGAACGACATCAAGCTGCGTATGTACGCGCTGTACAAGCAGGCGACCGAGGGCGATGTCTCCGGCAAGCGGCCGGGCTTCACCAACCCGGTCGGACGGGCGAAGTACGACGCCTGGGCGGCATTGCAGGGGTCGGCCTCCGAGGACGCCAGGGCGCAGTACATCGCGCTGGTCGACGAGCTCGTCGCAGCGGAGGGCTGAGCGAAGGCCCCGGCGGGAGAACCCGCCGGGGCCTCGGGCTCGACCAGATCCAGGACCGGGTCGGAGAGCGAGTCAGAGCGCCTGGTCGACGACCGTCAGTGCCTCGTCGAGGATCTCCAGACCTTCCTTGAGATCGGCGTCGCTGATCGTCAGCGGCGGGACGACGTGGGTGCGGTTGAAGTGGACGAAGGGCCACAGTCCGCGGCTCTTGCAGGCGCCTGCGAAGTCGGTCATCGCCTTCGCCGCCGGACCCGAGGCGTTGTAGGGCACGAGCGGCTCACGGGTCGCCTGGTCCTTGACCAGCTCGACCGCCCAGAACACTCCCAGACCGCGGACCTCGCCGACGCTCGGGTGCCGATCAGCCAGCTCCGCCAGGGCGGGACCGATGACGTCGGTGCCGAGATCGCGCGCCCGGTCCACGAGACCCTCCTCCTCGAAGATCCCGATCGACGCCACGGCGCTGGCGCAGGCGAGCGGGTGTCCGGAGTAGGTGAGACCGCCGGGGTAGGGCCGCTCGGCGAAGGTCTCGGCGATGGCGTTGCTGAGGATGACTCCTCCGAGCGGGACGTAGCCGCTGTTCACGCCCTTGGCGAAGGTGATCAGGTCCGGGGTGATGCTCCAGCGGTCGAAGGCAAACCATTCACCACAGCGACCGAACCCGGCCATGACCTCGTCGCAGATGAGCATGATGCCGAACTCGTCACAGATGGCGCGCAGGCCCGCGAGGTACCCCTCCGGCGGGACGAGGATGCCGTTGGTGCCGACGACGGACTCGACGATGATCGCGGCGACCGTATGGGCGCCCTCCACCATGAGGACGTCACGGACGTGCTGCAGGGCACGCACACGCTCCTCCTCCGGGCTGCTGCTGTGGAACGGCGACCGGTAGGGGTAGGGACCCCAGAAGTGGACCACTCCCGGCATCGAGGGCTCGGACGGCCACCTGCGTGGGTCACCCGTCATCGTGATCGCGCCGGCAGTGGCTCCGTGGTAGCTGCGGTAGGTGGCGAGGATCTTGTGGCGCCCGGTGTGGAGCCTCGCCATCCGGATGGCGTTCTCCGTGGCCTCGGCGCCGCCGTTGGTGAAGAACACCATGTCCATACCGTCCGGCGCCTTCTCGGAGATGAGGCGCGCGGCGGTCGAGCGTGACTCGTAGGCGAAGCCAGGGGCGAGGGTGCACATCTGTGCGGCAGCCTTCTGGATGGCCTCGACCATCTTGGGGTGCTGGTAGCCGAGATTGGCATGGACCAGACCCGAGGAGAAGTCGAGGTAGGTCTTCCCCGCGTGGTCGGTGAAGCGGGACCCCTCGGCGGAGGCCACCGGCACGGGGTCGATCAGCTTCTGCGCCGACCAGGAGTGGAAGACATGGGCCGTGTCATCGTCCTTGACACGCTGACCGTCACTAGGCAGGGGGTGGTTCATGCCCGCAGACTATCGGGCGCCGCGGCGGGTACAGCCTCCATGACGCGAACCCGTCACGCGACCCATCGCCCGGACCCATGACGCGAGACAGCCCGAGCCCTGTCGGGCTCGGGCTGTCTGCGATGTCCTTTCAGACATCACCGGGCGGAGGTGGAGGGATTTGAACCCTCGATGGGCGATAAACCCAAACCGCATTAGCAGTGCGGCGCCATAGACCGGACTAGGCGACACCTCCACGGCCCGGCAAGGGTATCTGGCCAGAGCGGCTCGGAGCAAAAGCGGCTCCCAGACGCGGCTCAGAAGAGGCGGAGACACGATCCGGAGCCCTGTGACGTCGCGTCGATCCGGTATGCGGCGCTCCGGTGATCCCCCAACGCGCCTCGCTCCGGAGTCCGGGAAAGAGGATCAGCCGCAGATGTCCTCGTCGGCCGTGCGCACCGAGAAGGTCGGGCCACCGAGGTTCGCGGCCGAGAGCGGCAGCGGCGGCAGCGGCTCGAACCCGAGCCGGTTCGGCACCTCGACCGGGTTGACCGCACCGGCGCCCATCTGGACCACGACCGAGGTCCCGACGGTTGCGTCCTCCACCAGCTCACTGCCGGGGAAGGCGGCCTGCACCGTGCGGGCGGCCTCGAGCTGCTCCGGCGCATGCCGGATGACCGTGCCCTCGACCTGGCCGGCGGGCAGGTCGCCACCGGCCATCGCGACGAAGCCCTGGACCGCGAGTGCGCGGACCGTCTGACGGGCCAGCCCGCCCACCCCGGCGGCGTTCGACACGGTGACCGAGATCTGGTCGGGCGTGACCGTCAGCGGCTCGCTCGGCGGCGTGGGGGTAGCGGAGGAGACGGCGGTGGTTGGGTCCGGCTCCTCGGTGAGCGGCCGGTCGAAGCGGATCGCCTCCCACAGGGCATCTGCCGCCTCCGACCACTGCACGCGATTCGGGTCCTCCAGGTACTGCTCGGTCGGCACCGTCACGAACTCGACCTTGTCCAGCCCGATGGAGCGCACGCTGTTGGCGATCTTCGCCATCTGAGAGGTCCCGAGCTCGCTGTCGGTCGTCATCGACTCGGTCGCCGCATCGAGGAAGGAGTACAGCCGGTCGGGTCGGAGGAGCAGCGAGGTCGACATCGCCTTCTGGGCAACCGAGGACAGGAACGCCTGCTGTCGCTCGATCCGACCCAGGTCCGAGCCGTCGCCGACGCTCTTGCGCATCCGCACATACCCCAGGGCCTCCTTGCCGTCGAGGATGTGCCGGCCGGCCTCCTTGGAGAAGTGGGCGTCCCTGTCGGCGACGTCCTCCGGGAGACACACCTCGATGCCGCCGAGAGCATCCACCATCGTGCGGAAACCCATGAAGTCGATGACGACGAAGTGGTCGATCCTGATGTCGGTGTTGCCCTCGAGCGTGCGGATCACGCAGGGGGCCCCACCCTGGTTGAAGTTCTTGTTCCACTGCCGCACGACGCCGTTATCGACGGTGCTGCTCAGGTCGTTGCAGTCCTCGGGTGCCTTCACCATCGAGTCCCTCGGGATCGACACGACGAGAGCTCGACGGCGATCCGCGGAGAGGTGCACGAGGAGATTGGTGTCGGACTGGGCTCCGCCCTCGGCCGTGTCCGTGCCGTACTCCGTCGTTCCCAGGCCCTGTCTGGTATCCGAGCCCATGACGAGGATGTTGAGCGGACCCTCGACCTCGACCTCGGGCCGGTCGGTTCCCAAAGATCCGGCGACGTCGATGCGGGTGATGTTGTTGTCCAGGTTGGCGTAGGCCACCGCGAGTCCGCCCACAAGGGCGGCGATGACCCCTGCGGCGACGAGCGGCCATCGCGGCCCTCGGCGGCGACGGGAACGCCGCGTCTGCCGGCGACGGGCGTGGAGCTCACGACGGGTCGGGAACGCGTCCTGCGGGGCCGGTGACTGCCCCTCGTGCTCCCAACGGGTCAACGGGACGCTCCTTCATGTGCATCGATTACTCAGACGTTCCAGGACGCGCGCCACCGCACCATCGTCGGTGGGGGGAGGGTGGCGGACGGCCTGATCTGGGCAAAGATTCTAGACGTCGATTCTGAACGCCCCCTGACAGCGCCCGGTCGGGCGGCGCCGCCCGACCGGTTGCCGAGCACGGGAGGACGCCCAGACCAGGCCGGAAGTCAACGTCATCCGAACATGCGAAAGGCGGCCCCACGAGGGGACCGCCTTCCAGTAAGACCCTTGCGGGTCCGATGAAGTCAGTGAAGTCAGATTGCGCGAACCTGGTCGGCCTGCGGGCCCTTCGGACCCTGCGTGACCTCGAACTCCACGCGCTGCGCCTCGTCGAGCGAGCGGTAGCCGGAGGAGTCGATTGCGCTGTAGTGAACGAACACATCGGGGCCGCCGCCGTCCTGGGCGATGAATCCGAAGCCCTTCTCAGCGTTGAACCACTTAACGGTGCCCTGTGCCATCGGGTGTAACTCTTTTCCTTGTATCTCAGCGAGCGCCGGGTACATACCCAGCCGCCACGTTGCCGACCACGGCTGACCCCTGGTCTAAACATGCAACTCGGGAACGGTAGCAGAGTGAGACCCGTTCTGTGGGGTCTGACTTAGAGTTCGGTCACTTTGATTCGCAGGCTGGTTGGCAAATGCCTCCTCTTGCACTTGCACCGACGGGTCGAAAAGGGCGTATGGAGTGCTCCCGCGACCCGGTCTCGACACGTCTGACCTCGGCGGGCTGTGGCCAGCCACAGTGACCCGTCTCACGGTTGGTGACATCATCGGCAGATGGGCCATACCGTCCTGATCGTCGACGACCACGCCGAGTTCCGGGCGTCGGCGCGCGCGATGCTCGAGGCGGCTGGATTCGACGTCGTCGGAGACGCCACGAGCGGGGCGGAAGCGCTCGCGCAGGCCGAGCGCCTCGAACCGGCGCTCGTGCTGCTGGACATCAAGCTGCCCGATCTGGACGCAATCAGCGTGGCTGAGCAGCTGGCCGCCCTCAGCCGGCCGCCGGATGTAGTGCTCACCTCGACCCGCGACGCTGCTGCATACGGTCCGCGACTTCGCAGCGCACCGGCGCGCGGGTTCCTGGCCCAGGCCGAGCTCTCCGGCCCCTCCCTGGCCCGCCTCCTGACGTATCCCCCGTGACGCCGGTCAGGGTCGGCACCCTGGCGGCGGCAGCGTGCCTGGGGTTAGCAGCTGAATTCACGGGACCGCTGTGGGGACGTCCCCTGCTGTGGCTCCCGGACCTCGCGGTGGGCCTCGTGCTGCTCGCCGCCGGCATGGCGGCCTGGGAGCGGGAGCGGGGCACCGCGATCCTCCTCTACGCCTCCGGTGTCGCCTGGTTCGCGGGGACGATCAGCCCGCTGGCCGGCTACTGGCACCGGGGACTCCTCATCCACCTGCTCCTGGCCTTCCCAGGTACCCGACCGCGGTCGCGGGTCACCTGGGTCGCGACCACGGCCGGGTATGCGACAGCATGCGTCCCGGCCCTGTGGCGCGGGCAGGGTGCCGCGCTGCTTCTCCCTGTTCTGCTTGTCAGCGTCGCGCTGTGGCGGCGTACGGAGGTCGGGCCGGGGACAGGGAGGCTCCGACGATGGGTCCGGCTCGCGGGAGCCGCGACGATTCTGCTCGCCGCGGCGATCGCCGGTGGGGAGCTGGCCCGCAGCCTCGTCCCGGGGCATCGAGCCGTCATCCCGGCCCTGCTCGTCTACGAGCTGGCCGTGGTCGCGGTCGCTGTGCTGCTCGTTGTCGGACTCCGCGCTCCGCCCGTGTCACGGGTGACTGATCTCGTCGTCGAGATCGGCGATAGTCGGGGCGGGCTGCTGCGCGGCGAGCTGGCGAGGGTCCTCGGTGACCCCACCCTGCGCCTCGGACGCTGGAGCGCTGACTCAGGTGGGTATCTGGACGAGCACGGAGAGGCCGTGCTACCTCCCTGTCCAACAAGGCGATCGCGGCCCGCCTCTACGTCACCGAGCGGACCGTGGAGGCCCATGTCACCCAGACCTTCCTCAAGCTCGATCTGGTCGACGACCCCGCCTCGCACCGCCGGGTCCACGCCGTGCTGGCCTATCTGCGCCACCAGTCAGCCGGTTCGGGCGAGATCGAGTGAGGCAGGGTCGGACCGCGTGATTGCGGGACTGACGTCGAGGCGATGGCGCAGGGTCCGAGATGTACCCTGATGGGGCTGTCCGCGGGGCAGCGAGGAGGGCTCGCATAGTGGCCTAGTGCGGCGGTCTTGAAAACCGCTAAGTCGGTAGCCCCGGCTTCGTGGGTTCGAATCCCACGCCCTCCGCACGGTCCGGAAACGCGCGCAGCACGTGCTCGGACGTGCTGAAGGGCGTGGGATGACGGGGAGCGGAGGGCTCGCAGCGAGGAACGAGCAGCGAGGCCGAGGCGGAGTCCCACGCCCTCCGCTCGATGACACACCCAACGCTCACGACGGGTATGCGCACGTCGGCTAGTGTCTGGTGCACTCACCACCTCCTCTGGTCGCCTAGGAAGGTCCAGCCATGGGCAAGCTCTCGTTCCTCGCCGGTGCCGCCGTCGGATACGTCCTCGGCGCGAAGGCCGGGGTGCAGCGGTACGAGCAGATCAAGGCGCTGTCGAGCCGGATCTGGCAGTCGGACCCGGTCCAGCACCAGGTCGAGCGCGGCAAGGAAGCGGCTCGCACCCAGGTGGCGCCGGCGGTCGCGGATGCGGTGAGCACGGCGGCCAAGGCGACAGCGGACCGGCTGCGCAGCGAGCGGGTCGTCACGAGCGAGGCTGTCGCTCCCACGATGGAAGTCAGGGTCGAGACCACCCAGACGATCCACGAGGGCGACCCCCTGGAGCCGCCGGAGCAGCCCGTCCACGGCTAGCCCGAAGCCACCGCCGCCACAAGCACGTCGGCAATGCCCAGGTCACCGCGCACCAGCTCCCGGGACAGGATCCTGCGGTGGCTGGTCCTCGCCGGTGTCGTCCTGGTCGGGCTGCTCGTCGTGCGCGCCGCATCGCTCGGACAGGATCTCGTCACCGACGGGCCGAGCTCCCGCGCGCCCTGGACCCCACCGGCGCGGTCGGGCCCTCCCCTGCTCCCCACCCCCACTCCTTCGGCTCCTGACCCGGTGATCGGGGAGACACCGCCCGAGGCACCCGGCCTGCTCGTCGAGGTCGGGCTGCGGGTCGTCGACGCCGCACTCATCATCTGCGTGGTCGTCCTCATCGTGGGCGTTGCACGGATGTGGCGGCGCACTCTGCCGACCGGGCCGTCCCCTCGTCCCTGGGAGAGTCTGCACGGGGTGCCGACACCGCTGCAGGTCCGTCAGGCGCTGGCGTCGGCGCTCGAGGCGGACGTCATCCTCGTCGGGCCAGGATCCCCGCGCAATGCGATCGTCCAGTGCTGGGTGACGCTGGAGCGTCTTGGGACCGAGGTCGGCATCCCCCGAGCGGGTGCGGAGACGACGACGGAGTACGTCGTCCGATTCCTGGAGGTCGCAGATGCCGACCGGGACGCCGTCGACGAGCTCGCGGCGCTGTTCCAGGAGGCCCGCTTCTCGGAGCACCCGGTCACCACTGAAGCGCTCGCCCGCGCCCGGTCGGCCCTTCGTGCCATCCGGGTCAGCCTCCAACCCCCGGGCCGGCGCACGGCCATGAGGACCACAGTCCGTCGCGGGCAGCAGGGCCATGCCTGATGACGACGGAGCCCACAGATGCCTGACACCCCCCACCCCGGCTCCCGAACCGGCAGCATGGACCCTATGGCGCAGCCCCGAACCCGTGACCGGCGCACACGGCTGCGTTGGTGGGTGTTCACCGGGGTCGGGGCAGCACTGATCGCAATCACCGGGGCAGGGACCCTCGCCGCCAGCGGGTGGGACGTGCGGCTCGGACCGGTCGTCCTGATCGCCCTGACCGCTGCGGTCGCGTTCGGGCTCCTCCTCGAGGTGTTCGGTCCTGCACAGCTACCCACGGCTCACCGCTTCCGCCATGTCGACCCGTGGCGGCTGAGGCATGCCGTGCCCTACGCGCATCAAGGCCGGGACACCCAGATGGTGAGGGACGCCGCTGCGATGCGACGCGTGCTGATCGGGGGCCAACAGGCTGCGTTGCACGACCGACTCGTCGGCGTCGCGCAGGACCAGGTGCGCGCCGCATACGGACTCGGTCTGGGGGACGCGCGATCACGGGAGCTGCTCGGCGTCCGCGCCCATGATCTGCTGACCGGTCCCCCGCGCCGACTCGGCACCGCGGATGTCGAGCACATCATCGACCGGATCGAGGCGCTGTGACTGCGGCTTCGGAGCGCGCGACGGCCATCCTCGACGAGGTCGAGCGCGCCGTCATCGGCAAGCGGTCAGCACTCACTCTCGTGCTCGCCGCCGTACTCGCCAAGGGGCATGTGCTCCTCGAGGACCTGCCAGGTCTCGGCAAGACGCTGGCCGCCCGCTCACTGGCGACCGCACTCGGTCTGGAGTTCGCACGGGCCCAGTTCACACCGGACCTGCTGCCCGCGGACCTCACCGGCTCGTTCGTCTTCGACCAGCGCTCGGGCGACTTCGTCTTCCGCAAGGGTCCGATCTTCACCGAGCTCCTGCTCGCCGACGAGATCAACCGGACCCCGCCGAAGACGCAGGCCGCACTGCTCGAGGCGATGCAGGAGCGCCAGGTCACCGTCGAGGGCAGGACCTTCTCCCTGGGGCCGACCTTCCATGTCCTCGCCACCGCGAATCCCGTTGAGTACGAAGGCACCTACCCACTCCCGGAGGCGCAGCTGGACCGCTTCCTCGCGCGTGTCTCGTTCGGGTACCCAAGCGCCCAGGACGAGACGGACGTCGTCATCGCCCGGATGCGCCGTGGGCGGGAGGAGGTCGACATCAGCACCGCCGTCGCCGCCGGCGAGCTCCTCGAGCTCCAGACGACCGTCGAGCAGGTCACGGTCGACCCAGGCATCGCCCGGTATGCGGTGGCCCTGACCACTGCGACCCGCACCCACCCGGACACGCTCATCGGCTCCTCGCCGCGCGGCTCTCTGGCCCTGGTGCTCATGGCGAGGGCCATGGCCGTGATCGACGGCCGGGACTACGTCATTCCCGAGGACGTCAAGGCGGTGGCCCCCAGTGCCCTCGCGCACCGGGTCACCATCCGGCCCGAGCTGTGGATGACGCAGCCGAGCGGCCTGGCCGTCGTCGAGGAGGTCCTCGGCCAGGTGCCCACCCCGCCGACGGTCGAGCCCGACAGCGTCCGGCCGTGACCGGGTGGAGGCCCACGGCCAGCCTGGGTCGGGCATCTGCCCTGGGCGCCCTCGGCCTCGTGCTCGCCCTCGCGGCGGGTCGACCGGCGCTGGCAGCCTTCGCGGTCCCACTCCTCCTGCATGCCGCCTGGGGAATCACCGGCAAGCCCCTCAGCGGGCCAAGGGTGCAGCATCACCTCGACCACCGCACCCTCTTCGAGGGGCAGGCGACGACCTCGCGCCTAGAGCTCTCCGCCGAGGGCGCGGAACACGTCGTCCGCGCGATGGGTCAGGCGGCTCACGTGGCCGTGAGCCCGAGGTCGGGTGCGGTGCAGGCACTCCTTCACGGCGGCCGACCCCGGCCTGCCCACGACCTCGACACCGGACTGCCGCTTCACCTGGGACTGCGGCACTGGGGGCTGGCCACCCTCGGTGAGGAGAAGGTCGCCTTCACCTCGGAGTGGTGCGGATTCCGTTGGGGTCCAGCGTCCTTGGGACATGCCTCGCTCACCGTCCTCCCCTCCCGGCTGCCAGGGAGTGTGCTCGCCCCCGCACCGCACCCGGTGGGCCTCGTGGGTGCGCACCGGTCACGTCGCATCGGCTCGGGGGTCGAGATGAGCGGGATCAGGCCCTTCACGGTCGGTGACAAGCTCCGTCGCATCCACTGGCGCCACAGTCTGCGCACCGGCGAGCTGCACACCATCGTCTCCGATGCCGAGGAGGATGCGGCTGTCCTGCTGGTCGTCGATGCCACGGCCGACCACGGCTGCTCCGGCGGCGTCGGGGACACCGAGTCGACGCTCGACGTGTCGGTGCGAGCGGCCGCGCAGATCGCGGAGCACCACTTGCGCATCGGCGACCGGGTAGGGCTGCGCGTCGTCGGCGGCGGCGGTGCGGTCATTCCGCTCTCGACCGGCACGCGCCACAGCTATCGCATTCTCGGCGCACTCGCCCGGACAAGGCCTGCTCCGGTCGGGAGAGGGGAGCTGTCCCGACTCGTGCTGCGGGCGCCGCCGGGGACGGTGGTCCTCGCGTTGACACCCCTGCTCGACCCGCACGTCGCGGATGTCGCAGCCTTCGCGGCCCGTTCCGGCCATGATGTCGTCGTCGTGGACACCATGCCGGTGCGGGCTGAGCCGGTGCTCGACGACCCGCTCGAGCCGCCCATGGCGGACCTGGTCTGGCGACTCCGGCGCCTGGACCGTGGCCCCGTCATCCGGGCGCTGCGCCGGGCGGGCTGCCCCGTCGTGCCGTGGAGCGGGCCGGGCACCCTCGACCTCGTGCTCCGGGAGATGTCCCACACCCGGACCCGACGCCCGGTGGTCCGGTGATCGGGGTGCGGCGTGGTCGAGGTGCGGCGATGAACGGACAGTGATGAGAGAGCCACGATCGTGATACGCCTGA
>Ga0209509_1001336_pt1 | contig 18752 bp, 16 predicted proteins | sample BioC13SIPDNA_FD_185743 | JGI IMG/M metagenome (GOLD analysis project Ga0209509, IMG submission 185743) | Anaerobic biogas reactor microbial communites from Washington, USA - Biogas_R1_A C13 SIP DNA (SPAdes) (version 2) | ecosystem: Engineered > Bioreactor > Anaerobic > Unclassified | place...
GCAGACACGCCGCGACGAGTGCGAGTTGCCGGACTATCCTCCGCATGGTTGTGCTCCCTCGACAGCATAATCAACCGTTCCACTCTGGGGACGATTGTAGCGGATTCGCAGGGGTTTGTCCAGGGGCTTCTGTGCCCCCTCTGCCGGCGTCATGGGCCTCTCGATCGCCAGAACCATCCCCAAGCTGTACTTGAGGCTGCCGCCCGTCGTATGGCAGGCGAGCGACGATCCCGATCGCCATCGGGACCTACAGGGGGCGGATGGTGAGGTGTCTCTCCTGGCCGACTTCGAGGGTCATGGGCAAACCTTTGTGGAGGGAGCGGCCGGTGGCGGTGGTGGCCTCGTTCAGGCCCTCGACGGTGTACTTCTGGGCCGGCTCGACGGTGAACCATTCGGGCAGGGTGTTCATGCGGGGCCAGTCCTGGGCGAAGCCCATGTACTCGCGATGGCGCGGGATGTCGAAGCAGAGGGTGCCCGACCAGGACTGGTCGGAGCGGACCACGATGATGATACCGTCGCTCGCGGGACCGACTCTCACGGCGCCGAGTTGGAGGCCTTTCTGCCATGGGCGGGCGATAACGCCCTGGGTGTGCATCAGCGCGTGCATCAGGACCGTGCGGACGCCGTTGGATTCGAGCTTCATGGTGCCCCACAGTTCGGCGGTCTCGAGCGGATCGCCTGAGCGCGTGACACTGCGGGCCATCTCGCGATCGACCCAGGCGAAACCCTCCTCGACCGGCACGCGATTGAGCAGGTAGATCGCTCCTTCGATCGAATCCGCGAAGCCGTCGATCGAGTAGTTGCCTTCCCAGTTGTAGTTATCGTAGGCGGGCTTAGCGAGGTTCTTCAGCGTGCGTTCAACCTGCGTGCGATGGACGGGCCGGCCAGTGGCCATATCGTAGCAGAGGTAACCCACGTAATTGTAGCCCCAGCCGTCGCTGAGCTTGCCGTTGCCACCGTCGCGGGCGGTCAGGTGGTTGTACATCATGCCGTCTTCGTTGCAGCCCTTGGCGAGGATCGTGTCGAAGACGTGCTTGAGCCTGGCTTCGTAGACCTTGGCTTTGGGGCGGTTCTGTTGCACCTCGACCGCATAGAGCAGGCCGAGGCCGCCGATGATCTCGCAGCCGTGATCGCGGAGCCGCTCGGGCACGAAGTCCGGCTGATCGAAGTAGTAATCGGCCAGACGCTCGGCCCAGGTGAGGAACTCGTCCTTGCCGGTCATCGTGTACAGGCGGGCCAGCGCCTGAAGCTGTTCGCCGTTGACCTCGACATTCTTCGACGGGATCTTTCCGTAGGGCGTGTCGTACCGCGCGTGTTTCCAGATGTCCTCCTCGATCGCGAGCATGCGGTCGAACCACTCGTCCTTGCCGGTGACCTCGACGATGGCGATCAGGCCATCCTTGACGTACTCGGATGCCTGGAAGATCAGCTCGTCATAGTCGGGGACGACTTTTGTTTTGTTCTGCCAGTCGTACGGGACCGGGATGCGGTCGAGGTGGTTGCACAGCTTCTGCTCGGCGTGCAGGACGTTGCGGACGGGGCCGTCGAGCGCGTCCTTGTCGACGACGAACGCCGCCCAGCACAGAAATGGATAGCAGTCGGCGGCGGTGTCGCGATAGTTCCACTTGCCGTCGGCGGGATAGAGACCCGTCTGCGGATCGATCACCGGCAGCGCTTTCTCATGGAGCCAGCGCTGGACTTTGCTGAGGGCATAGCCGGCGATCTGAGCCGAGGCTTTGGCCTCGGCCGACTGCAAAGTGTAAGAGTCAAAATGAAGAGTTGTGGAATCGCCGCTACGCGGCGATGACTTCCTTAGTCTTGCATTTTGAGGTTTGATTTTTGATTTCACGCTGTCTTTCCCGACGCCGCGTGTGGCCAGCGCCTTCAGTTCGTCAAGATGATTCTGGTAGATGCCGCGAGGCGTCGTGTCGTGTTCGGCGCAGAGCGATGCGGCCATGCCGACCAGCTCGCCCATCATGCCGCCGGTGCGCATTACGCGGATCGTGCCCAACGCGACGTGGGTGACGCTGATATTGCGGCCGGCCATGAACAGGTTCTCGACGTTGCGCGAGTAGAGGCAGCGATAAGGGATCGGGTAGGGTTTGATGTCCGGCTGCACGCAGATCGTGCGGAACTCCATTCCCGGGAAATGCTCGCTGTTTTTCGGCGCGGGATAGTGCAGGTCGATCGACCACGTCGTCGTCACGAACGCGTCGGGGAACTCGCGGAACTCCTCGATGTCCTGCTGCTGGAGGATCACGTCGCCCAGCAGTCGGCGCGACTCGCGCTTGCCCGCGATGTACGCGACCCAGTCGAGCTTGAGGTTGGCGTATTTTGCCTTGTCCTTGCTATGATTTTTCTGGAAGGCCCAGTTGCCGTAGATCGCGCGGAAGGTGTGGTCGCGAATGTGCTCGATCTCGGTGATCTGGTCGTTGTTCAGTCCGGATTCCCAGTCCCAGTCGCCGCGTGTGGCGTTCTGGCAACTGGCGTCATTGAATTCCAGCGCCCAGGGGCAATCGGGAAACGGACTGGGCTGATCCGTTTTCGCCGAGTACCACTGGACCGAAGCGCCCATCGTCATCTTGTCAGGTGTTTCGGGCGCCATCGATTCGCCTGTCTCGGCCTTGCTCTCGCGGCCCATTCGCCAGTCGGCGCCTGCCAGATAGCCGATGGTCCCATCGCCGGTGCAGTCGGCGAACAGCGGCGCACTGAAGCGAAGCTCGCGCGAAGTCGTCAGCTCTCTGGCGACAATCGCGACGAGCCGGTCGCCCTGCTTTTCGACTTTGTACGCGTGCGTGTTGAGGAACAGGTGGATGTTGGGTTCGGCCCGCACCACGCCGAGTTTCCTGTCGTCGTCGTAGTGAGACGCCGGCTGGGCGTTGCCACGCTTGCCGGAGTCGAGCTCCCGCACGACGTCGCCGAGGCGCGGATAGGGCGGCAGGTTGATCTCGCCGTTGAGATGGACGCGAATCTCGGAGCTGTTGTTGCCTCCGAGGACCGGGCGATTCTGCACGAGCGCGACTTGAAGACCCAGGCGGGCGGCGGAGATCGCGGTGCAGGTGCCCGCCATGCCGCCGCCAACGACAACGAGGTCGAACCGGTTTGCCTGTGAGGGCGAGGCATGTCTCGCCCCTACTGAAAGGTCCGGGGCTTTGCGCCGAAACGCGCGCATTTCATCGCCTTCGTTGGGCGGGACGAAGTTCATGTCGCGGGTCAGGACGATCGCGTCGCATCGGCCTTCGAAGCCGGTCAGATCGTGCAGGGCGAGCTTGGCCGTGGCGGCCTGGATCTCGACGGTGCCGCCGTCTTGCCAGTGCCATTTGGCTCCTTCGGTGCCGAAGGTCGTCGCGAGGGGCCTGCCGTTGAGAAGCAGTTGGAACTTACCCGGCGCGCCCGGGGCATTCCAATTGGCGACCCAGTCGCGCGTGCGGACCCAGACGCGGTACGTGCCTGGCGCCGGCAGGGCGACGGTCGTCACCGCGTCCGCGACCGGCACGCCGAAGCCGTGGGCGAGCCGATAGGGTGAGCCCATCTGGTCCATCGACTGCTGATCGAGCGCCCAGCCGCCCGGATCGTCGAAGCCCTCGGCCTCGACGAGGACATGGGCCTGTGAAGACGAACCCAGTGTCAGTGCCGTCCATGCCAGAAGTGCCATCATCAGGGTGTGCGCCGCCGTTGGCTTGCTCATCTTGGCCTCCGGAATCTGCGTGGTGGGTTGCTGCCCGGCATTATCGCGCCGCTCGGCCCCCGGCCGGGCGGGTTTAGCGCTCTTCGAGGGCGGCGATCTTGCGGACGCGTTGGGCGTGCCGGCCGCCATCGAAGGGTGTAGCCAGCCAGATGTCGATCATCTTCAGGGCCATCTCCAGCGGCACCGTCCGGGCCCCGATGGAGATGACATTCGCGTCGTTGTGGGCTCGGCTCAGCCGGGCCAGCTCCTCGTTCCAGCAGACCGCGCAGCGGACGCCTCGGACCTTGTTGGCGACGATCGTTTCGCCGTTGCCGCTGCCGCCCAGGACAATGGCCCGATCGCACCGGCCCTCGCCGACCGCCAGGGCCGCCGGGTAGATGAAATCCGGATAGTCGCAGCTCCGGGCCGAGTCTGTCCCGAAGTCGGTGACCTCATGGCCCTGCTCGGTCAGGTGTTCCTTGATACGCTCTTTGTACTCGTACCCCGCGTGATCCGTGCCCAGTGCGATCTTCATCTGTGTCCTTTGCCTTTACCGCTCTATGAAAAGGTGATCAGTGTAGCGGGATCGGGCACGGACTGCAACGCGAAAGCGCATGAAAACCGCGATGACTGCCACCTGTTCGGTGCGCAAGTGCCTATTGAAAAGACCTTTACAGCCTCCTCATCCGGAGCGGTCTCTATCGGTTCAGCACCTGGAGGAGTCTTTCGACGACCACATCGAGCCGCCCGGCCACGTCGTATCTTCCTTCGCCGAGCTGGCGACGGATGTCGAGGACCTTCTCAATGCGAATCTCCTCATCGAGGACCGCGACACCGGTGTCTGCGTCGTCTTGCCAATGCAACGAGTTCATGTTCGACCTCGTGTTCCCAGAGCGAAGAATCCTTTCGCCGGCAGCCCCGCTCCGTCAAGGACCTGTCTTGTCTTGTCGGCTTTTTCCATCTTCGCATATCCCATCGGTACTCTATGAATCTTCTGTAATTATCGGAGCATTGGGCGTTTATGGAGCATGAGGATTCCGCCCAATTTGGGATAGTGGAATCCCCTATACCTGATTAGCCGCTGACGCGGACCGAACTGTTCCCCGGACGCCGCCGGTGGGGCGACTGCCGTTTTGTCGCGACCCGGACTTTCGCACTGGCGTCGGAGCCCGGTTGCGGATACCCTCTTGGCGTGGTGATGTTTTTCGGCCGCAGAGTGACCAGATGAAAGGATTCTTATGCCTACATCCGCTGATGCCGCGACCGCGAGATCTCCCTGGTGGCGTTCGATCGGCCCGGCGCTGATCACCGCATGCGTCGTCTTCGGGCCGGGCAGTCTGGTCATCAGCTCGAACGTGGGGGCGACCTACGGCTACGAGCTGCTCTGGCTGCTGGCGCTGGCGGGATTGGTCATGGGAGCGTACATGACCATGTCGGCGCGCACGGGCGTGACGGCGGGCGCGACCCACTTCACGACGCTCGCCCGCGAGGTGAACCGTCCCTTTGCGGCGCTGCTCGGCATCGTGCTTTGTCTGACCTGTGCGGCGTTCCAGTTCTCCAACAACCTCGCCATCGCCCTCGTGGCGGGCGCGTTCGCACCGGAGGGCCATACCCTGACCGTGCAGATCCTGGCGATGGGCGCGCTCAACCTCGTGCTGGGCGTCTTCCTTTTCAAGGCGACGCACGTCTTCAAAACCATCGAGCGTATCATGAAGGTCATGGTGGGCGTTGTGCTGGTCTCGTTCCTTTTCAACCTCTTTATTGCCAGGCCCGACTGGCTCGGCGTCGTCAAGGGTCTCGTGCCGGGCGTCCCCGAGGGGCTTTCGCTCGGGATTCCCCGCATCGTCGAGGGCGTGATCTCCGATCCGCTCGTCCTGATCGCCTCGCTGCTGGGGACGACCTTCTCCGTCGCGGGGGCGTTCTTTCAGGGCAACCTCGTGCGCGAGAAGAACTGGAACGTGGAGGACTACTACCGAGGCATCGGCGATTCGGTGGCCGGCGTGTGCGTGCTGACGCTGGTCAGTGCGATCATCATGACGACGGCCGCCACGGTCATCTTTGGCCGGCCGGCCGACAACATCGCCGGGCTGGCGCTGACGTTGAGGCCACTGCTGGGTTGGGTTGCGTTCTACGTCTTCTGCCTCGGGCTGGTCCCGATCGCGCTGAATCCCTTCCTCATCAATGCGATGATCGGCGGCACGGCGCTGGCCGATGGCCTCGGCCTGCCCGGCAAGCTGAGTGACCGTTGGCCACGTATCCTTACACTCGGTGTTCTGCTAGTGGGCTTTGTCGTTGCGGCCTTCGGGCTTTGGACCCGGACCGCCCCGGTGAACCTGATGATCGTCGGACAGGCCATGACCGTCATCGGCAACCCACTGATGGCGGGCACCCTGCTCTGGCTGGCCAACCGCAGGAACGTCATGGGCGAGCGCCGCAACCGCGTCTTCACCAACGTCGTCGGGGTGCTGGGCTTCCTGGTCGTGCTGGCGCTGTCGCTGCGTATGGTGTGGTTCCTCTACCTGCGGATCAGCCTGCTGCGCGGTGCATGACGCGGCAGGGCCCGCGCCGGCAAGAGGCGAGAGAGGCGCCTCGGCTCCTCCGCAAGCTTCACCTCGGGCCGCCGTAAGCGCCCCCCAGTCTGTGAAGAAGGGAGGCACAATATGGCCTCTTCATCAACCCGGCCTCCTTAGATGGGAATGTCCCTGCGCCGACTGTAGCGAAGGGAGTTCCCTGTCTTCACGGCCCCATTGTCCGGCAGGGAGACAGTAAAGTCAATTGTGGCAACTACGTAATTTTGCCCGCATTCTACCCAATTTTACAGGCCTAAGCGGCGGTCATATCAAGGTGACAGCGGTTCGTCGAGGTTGACCGGGTGCTTCTGCCAAGGCACGCCGCCGGCCTTGCAGATGTGGTCCCGCAGGGCCGTGAAGAGGCGGTTGTACATCGGATGGTTCTTGGGCAGCGGCGTCTGTTCCTTCGGGTCGGCGGCCAGGTTGTATAGCTCCAGAGGCTCGAACGGGCTGTTCTGGACGAGCTTGAACGGCCCGTAACGCGCGGCGTAGTAGGCTCGCCCGCCGTAATGGCCCCCTTCGCGACGGACCCAGAACAAGATACGAGCTTCGTCGGGCTGGCTCTCGCCCAGCAGGGTGGGCAGGAAACTGACGCCGTCGATCTCGTGCGGGATCTCGACGCCGGCCGCCTCGCAGGCGGTGGGGAAGATGTCCATCGTCAGGGCCACGCGGTCGCTTCGCGAGCCCGGCTTGATCCGGCCCGGCCAGGCGGCGCACATCGGAACGCGGATGCCCCCCTCGTACATGTCCTGCTTTCCCGCGCGAAGGGGGCCGTTGTCGGCGCCGACGTTAAGCTGTCCGCCGTTGTCGGAAGCGAAGAGCACGAGCGTCTTGCGGTCGGGGTCTATCGATTTCAACGCGTCCAGCACCTTGCCGATCCCGGCGTCCATGTGCTCGATCAGCGCGACGAGTCTGGCCCGCCGATCGCTGATGCCGGGCTGTCGTTGTCTGACCCGCTCGAACCATTTGTCGGGCGGCTGGATCGGCGTGTGCGGGGCGTTGTAGGCCAGGTACAGGAAGAACGGCTGTTTCGCTCCGGCTCGCTCCTGGAGGTACTCGACGGCCCACTGCGAGAACAGGTCGGTCGCATGGCCCTGTGGGTCGATCTCGCGGTCGTCCAGCCGCATGTAGTTGATCCCGTGCCGGCGGTGGGTGTAATAGTCGTCCATCATGTCGCCGAGGAAGCCGTGGAAGTGGTCGAAGCCACGTTCCTTGGGTCTGTCGGGCGAGTGCAGGCCCAGGTGCCACTTGCCGACCAGGGCGGTGTGGTAGCCGGCGCGTTTGAGCATCGCCGGCAGCAGGACGGCGTCGGGCGACAGGCGGCCCCAGTTGTTCTTGATGTGTGTTCGGATCACGCCGGGCACGCCCACCATGTCGGGATAGCGCCCGCTCAGAAGCGCCGCCCGCGTCGGCGAGCAGACCGGGCAATTCGCATAGAAATTGTCGAACCGCATCCCACCAGCCATGAGCGAATCGATGTGAGGCGATTTGAGATCCGTCGCGCCGTAGCAGGACAGGTCACCGTATCCGAGGTCGTCCACCAGGATGACGACGATATTCGGTTTGCCGGCAGTCTGCTTCGCAAAGGCACGGCTCAGGCCCGTTGCTCCCAGCGATGCAGCGCCGATGAGCTTGAGAAAATCGCGTCTGTCGATCATGGCATCTCCTTGCAGGCTCTTGGATCCCCTAAGGTCATCCAGGAGCTTCTTCGTCTCTCAGTGGGCCCTCACAGGAATCTCGCCTCTTGCAGCTTCCGCATGCGATCCAGGGCGATCTGATGCCGGCGGAGGCGTTCGGCCGGACTCAGGGCCAGATTCGCCCGGAGCAGGAAAATGTCGATACCGTCGTCGACAGACTCGGCGGTCGGGTTCGGCGACGGCGCCTTCCCCTGCGGCATCGAAGGTTCCGGCGGTGCACTCATGCGTTGATTGTAATGGCTTCGATCCAGCAGAGCAACTGGAGTATAGCCCGTGTGGTCCCATCGTGTGCGGTCGGCAGATGGTGGCCGAGTCATGCCATGGCTCTTGAAGACCACTGTTGGACGACTGCCCTCTGTCTGTCATCCCGAGCGAAGCGCAGCGCAGTCGAGGGATCTGGCCAAGGATCGGGTACTGGCTTATTCCCTGCCAGATTCCTCGACGTAGCCTGCCCTGAGGGACCCGAATGGGCTCGGAATGACAAAGCGAGTGCGCCAGATATGGATGCCATCCTCTTTCGACCTCAACCTGCCCAAGTCACAGGCTGGCGAAGTCCAGTTCGTCGCCGGTGATGTGCATCCAGCGGTGCAGCTCGGCGTCGAGCGTCTTGACGGTCCGGGCGTATTGGGGGTCCTCGGCCAGGTCGTTCATTTCCCACGGGTCGTCCTGCAGGTCGAACAGTTGCACCTCGCCGACGTGCGGATAGCGAATCAGCTTGTATCGCTCGGTGCGGACCATCCGCTGAAAGTGTCGGTAGGCGCAGTAGATCGAGTCGTGCAGCTTGCTCTTCTCGCCCGTCAGCAAGGGCACGAGGCTGGGGAACTGGACCGTCTCGGGTGTGTCGATTCCGGCCATCTCGCATGTTGTCGCGAACAGGCTTGGCAGGTAGACCATCGCATCGTTCTTGCGGCCGGCCTCGATGCCGGGGCCGCAGAGTATCAGCGGCACGCGCACCGAATGCTCGTACTGGTTCTGCTTGCCCATCAGCCCGTGCTGGCCGACCGCCAGGCCATGGTCGGCAGAGAAGATGGTGATCGTGTTGTCGGCCTCGCCGGAGGCTTCGAGCGCGTCGAGGATGCGGCCGATGTGATGGTCGGCGTGCGTGATGATCGCGTAGTACTCGCTCAGGTGCACCTGCACCGCCTCCTTCGTGCGTGGAAACGGCGCGAGCATTTCATCGCGCAGCTTGTGGTCGCCTTGGTCGAACGGGTGCTCGGGCTGGTAATTCGGCGGGATCGTGATCTTCTGGGGCGGGTACAGGTCCACGAATTCCTTCGGCGCCTGCCTCGGGTCGTGCGGGGCATGGAAGGCCACGTACATGAAGAACGGATTGTCTCGCTTGGTGGCGCGCCCGTTGAGGTAGTCGATCGCGGTGTCAGCCCAGAGTTTGCTGCTGTGCACCGTTTCACCGTCCACCTGCCGCCAGTGCCCTTCGAGCGTCTCATCGTAAGGGCTCCACGAATTGCCCGGTCGCGGCCGGTCGTACGGATCGTTGACGATGCCCTTCTGTTTGTTGGCCTCGGCGTTGGGGTCCTTCGAGGCGAACATGCCGCCTCCGGTCGGTCCGATGGTCTGGAAGCTGCGTTTCAGCGCGGGGGCCTGATTGTGCCACTTGCCGGTCATGAAGGTGTCGTAGCCTGCCTGGCCGAGCGTCTGGCCCCAGAGGGGCCAGTCGCCGCAGTTGTCTGCCCCGCACGTCCAGATATAACGGCCCGTATTGAGCATCGCCCGGCTGGCCACACACACCGCCCCATGCCAGGCGCCCTGATGGAAGCAGTGCGTGAACGTCGTTCCCCGCCGGACCAGCCGATCCATATTTGGCGTCCTGACCTCCGGATTGTTCAGCGCATTGATCGTACTGAACGCCTGATCGTCCGTGAACAAAAACAAGAAATTCGGCCGGTCCCGCCCCTTGGCCGCGAATCGATGTGTCTCGCGCGTCGCCCCCTGAACTGTCACCCCCTGCCAGCCCCCGCCCAAGGCCCAACCCACCGCCCCCAAGCCCAATCCCCTAACGAAGTCACGTCGCGTGGTGTCTTGTGGCCTCATACAACTCTCCTGCAACCATGGATCGACGGAGACGATTCGAGTTCAGACTATGCTTTCATCACAGATCCTCACGTGACGTTACGATTTCTTCGACTCTGGCGCGGGACAGGGGGGCGGGGCGGAGGTGGGCTTTTTCCCAGAGTTCGTAGTCGCTGAGTCGATGGGGGCTGTCGGGTTGCTCGGAGGCGCCGACCGGTAGCAGGGCCATCGCGCCGTCCGCGTCGTCCATCGGGACGTATTGCGTGTACGACTGGGCCCGCTGCGAGAGGATCGTGCCTCCGTCGATGCACGTCAGCGCCGGGAAGGTGATGTCCTTTGCCTCGTCCAGCGAGCCGAAGCCGTCGAGCGTGGACATGTAGGGCAGTCGCGTTTCGAGCAGTGCGGCGCGGGCCTTTTCGTTCCACTGGGCGGGGTCGTCGCCGTAGTTGGCCTTGCCGTAACGCCAGGCGGCCCGCAGAATCAGGTTGACGTAGTCGGCTTCCTCCTCGGTCAGCATGGCGTTGGGGTTCTCTGCGATCCGCGCGTCGATGGTCTGGAGCATGTTGCACAGGCCCGAAGCGCCGCCACCGTAGATCGTGGCCGCAGCGAAATTCTGGCGGAACGCCATCGGCATCAGGTTCAGGATCTCCGTGCCCTTGATCTGCATCTCCGATCGGGAGCCGGCCGACCGCCAATCGTCCAGATAGTCGAGCGCCAGCAGCGTCTCTTCCTCCAGCGGATACTGCTGGATGTCACGCAGGTGATAGCCCAGCTTGACGAGGTTGCGCTTGAATGGCGCGACGGTGTCGTAGTGGATGTCGAGCACCTCTTCCGGCGTGAACGACTCGGCCGCCTGCACGCGCTCCTTCAATCGCCAGGAGCGATCGGTGTCGCCCAGGCTGCCGGTCGAGATGCCCATCGAAATCGGGTAAAACGACGCGATCGGCCGGTGGTTCGCGCTGACCAGCCAGCCCTCGTTCGGGTTGATCACCTGCGGCAGCAGCTCGTGTGGCACGAAGCCCTGCCAGTCGTTGGTGCTGTCCCAGCCCTCGTGCGCCGCCCGCTCGTCGAGCAGGGCGTTGGGCGAGCGGATCGGCAGAGTGAGGATCGTCTTGAAGCCGATGTTGCCTTCGCGGTCGCCGAAGACGCAATTGGCGCTGGGGAAGGTCCAGCCGCCGGCGGCCTCCTGGAACTCGTACACGTCCTTGGCGCGGATCATATCAAGCAGGCCTCGGAACGTATCGCGCTGCGGATCGCAGAGGGGGATGCGCTTCAGCGCCACCTCGTCGCCACGCTGCACACCCATCGCCAGCGAGGTCACCACCGGCCCGAACTGCGTTCGGCGCACCCTCAGCGTCTGGGGCCGGCCGTCTTTGACGCGGACCGTCTCGCTTCGGACATCCATATCGAGCCATTGGCCATCGACTTCGTACTGGTTCGGCCGGTTCGGATCGGTCCTCAGCAGGAACAGGTCCGCCTGGTCGGCGCCGAGCGCGGTCAGGCCCCAGGCGACGTTCGGCGTGAAGCCGATCAGGATATTGGGGCTGCCGGGCACGCCGATGCCGCGCGCGTTGAACGTCTGGCCGCTGAAGTGGAACTCGTAGAACAGCGATGGGTTGCGCACCGGCGTCTGCGGATCGCTGACCAGCACCGCCGAGCCGTCCGTCGTTCGCGAGCCGCCCACGACCCACGCATGGCTGAACCGGGGGCCCTCCGGCACGCGCCGACGCTGCGGCGTCACGTCGATCTTCCGCATCACGTTGAGTTCGGTCGCGTAGTCCATCACCGCACTGAGCCATTCGTCGGTGACATCGTCTCTCTGGATCACCGAGGCATCGTCTCGCACGATGCGACCCTCGATGTTCAACGGTCCTTCCGTGTCGTCCGGTGCGAAGGCACTCACCTCGCGCCGTCCGGCCTTGATGTCGTAATACGGGCCCATCTCGCGCAGCCCATCACCCGCGAAGAACAGGCTCACCCGCCACCAGGAGGCGATGCACGCCGCGGGCGTCCACGGCTCCGGTTCGAGGTCGTACCTGGCGAACAGATACGTCAGGTCGTCGCGATGACGGTCGATGTAGTCGTTGACACCGGCGCTGTAGGCTTCGAGCAGGGCCCGCAGCTCGGGGTCGAGCAGGCGGGCCGTCTCCTGTGCGGCCGGCCAGTAGCCGATCGTTCGCATCTGGATGTCGCTGCGGACGGCCGAGTTGGTGCCCTCGGGCCGCTGCCGGGTGACGCCCACCTTGACGTCGCCGACGACCTCGGCCAGACGGCCCTGGATGATCCGCAGGTTGTAGTACATCTGAAAAGCCCGATCCTCGGCGGCCGCATAGCCCAGCCCGTACATTGCCCCGGCGTCAGTCTCAGCGAACACGTGTGGCACACCCCACCGGTCCCGCAGCAGCTCGACTTTGCCATATGGACGGTTCTCAGCTTCGCGTGGCGCTGGTGTACGGCAGCCCTCGAGAAACGAGAGGCAGCCGATCAGACCGAGGACGAACAGAACTGCTTTTCTTGCTGTAGCCAACATGCTGCAGTACCTCCAAGAGCACGCGTTGCGCCAAATTGGGCCGAGCGAAGCCGGATCACAGACCCAGCACAGGTCAGACGTCCGGCTCGGCATCCCTATTGCCCCCGATTTCCGCGCCGGCGATGACGATGACGTATTCGCCTTTGGGGGTTTCGGGGAGGTCGTCGAGCAGTTGGGACAGGCGGCCGCGTGTGACGCGCTCGAATGTTTTGGTCAGCTCCTTGCAGACGGCCGCATGGCGATTGCCGAACACCTCCATCGCCTCGGTGAGGAACTTGCGCAGGCGGTAGGGGCTCTCTTAGTAGATCAATTCGCGGGGCCTCTGGATGTCTGGACCACGCGGGGGACGGATTCAAAGAGCAGTCTCTGGATGTCTGCGTCGGAGGCGCGTTTGGACAGGTACAGCATCTCGATTCCCACAGCTTGGCCGTTTTCATCGAAGTCGACAACAATGCCCGGCGAGACCTCTTCGGACTCCTTGGCCGGCTTCTCGCTCAGACTCAGGTAAAGAGCGTCCGCCTCATGGTCTACCTTCAGTCTCATTGGCCTGATCTCCTTCTGTCTGCGCACCCACGCATGGCAGAGACGGTAGCAGATTGGACTCGGACAAGTCAAGTCAAGTCTCGTCGTGGACGGATCGCTTGCTATTGTCCTGTTCGGCGTCCTTCTGACCCCTCTTGTCACCCCGACCGCAGTCGAGGAGCCTGTCCTGAGCTTGCCGAAGGAGTCTGGCCATAGATCGGGCACGCACCTCAATCGATGCCAGATTCCTCCGCTGCGCCTTGGCGGGCGCCAAGGCTCCGGTCGGAATGACAACCAGAGCCGTGTATGCGGTGTTTCCTGTCCGAATGACAGTCGCCGAAGCTGGTCGCGACAGACTGGGGCGAACGCTATTCGGTTTCCGCGCCGGCGATGACGATGACGTATTCGCCTTTGGGGGTTTCGGGTAGGTCGTCGAGCAATTGCGACAGTCGGCCTCGTGTGACGCGCTCGTAGAGTTTGGTCAGCTCCTTGCAGACGGCCCCGTGGCGGTTGCCGAAGACGTCGAGGGCCTCGGTGAGGAACTTGCGCAGCCGGTAGGGGCTCTCGTAGTAGATCAGCGTGTGGGGCGAGTCCTTGTCCATCTCGAGGAACTTGCGTCGCTTGCCCGGCTTGTGCGGCGGGAAGCCACGGAACGTGAAGCTGTAGACCGGCATGCCCGAGAGCACCAGGGCTGGAATCAGCGCCGTGGCGCCCGGGATGGCGGTCACTTCGATGCCCTCGGTGACGGCCTCCCACAGCGCGATAAAGCCGGGGTCGGAGATGCTCGGCGTGCCGGCGCTGGTGACCACAGCGATGGACTTGCCCTCCTGGAGCAGCCTCACGATCCGCCCGATGACGCGTTGCTCGTTGTGCTCGTGGAAGGCGATCTGGGGCTTGCTGATTTCGAAGTGCTTCAGCAGCAGCCCGGTCCGCCGCGTGTCCTCGCTGGCCACGTAGTCCACCGCGCGCAGCGTCTCCAGCGCCCGCAGCGTAATGTCGCCGAGATTCCCAATCGGCGTCGAAACCAGATACAGCTTGCCCGTTTCCGGCATTCAAGGTTCTCCGACGCCATCTACTCGACGGTCGCCGATTCGTAGCGTCGCAGGGCTTTGCTCAGGCTCTCTTTTGCCTGTGCGTTGTCGGTCAGGTCCACGGCTTTCTTCTGGAGTGTGACGGCCTGAGCGACGTACTTCTTGCCCAGCTCGTACATTGCCAGGGCATAGGTGTCGAGAATGGATGGGTTCTTTTCCTCCGTCAGCTTGACGGCCTTGGCGGCGGCTTCGCGGGCCAGTTCGAGGTCGCGGCTCTCTTGCGGCACATCGGTCAGGATCCGCCAGGCCAGGGCGTTGAGCATGGCGCTGTTGTCCGAGCCGACGAGCTGCGCGCCGATCGCGGCCGCCTCGCCGGAGTTCGTGTCAACGGTCGTGAAGTAGCTCTTGTAGAGCGCGAGCACGCGGGCCTCTTCCTTCTCCCGGGCGGCCTGCTTTGCGGCGTAGGCGACGGCGTCGAACCGATCGTTGACGACCTCCTCCAACACCTCATCCATGCCGGCCATGGGGTGTCCGTGCCAAACGAGCGTGCCGTCTTTGCCGACGATGAACGCGTGGGGAATGCCCTGGACGCCAAAGGCGTCCATGTAGCCCTTCCAGACCTGGCCTTCGCGATCGACGGCAACGGCGTACTCCATCTTCTTCTGCTCGTCCATCTGCGCGACGAACGGCTTGACGATATCGGCGGTTTCGTTGGAGACGCCGACGATCGTGACGCGCTGGTCCTTGAATCGGTGCTGGATTTCGGTCAGGTGCGGAATGCTCGTTCGGCAGGGCGGGCACCACGTCGCCCAGAATTCGACCACGGTGATCGAGCCGGGCGTCAGTTGCACCGGCCCGCCTTTGATCCACTCCAACCCCGTCAGCGGCGCCGCCCGGCCGCCGAGCTGACCCGGCGCAGGCTGGGATGCATCCCTCTGGGCCGCACCAACAAGGACCGCCAGGATCAGCAACGCCGCAACACCCAGGCAAAGACCCGCTCTCTTCTTCATGATGGCTCCCTTCTTTTGTCGGGCAGTCTCGCGCGATCCGCCAAGCACCGCCTCGGGTTCTCCAAAATGTTCGATGTTTCCCATGGCGCTATCATACCCATACGACGCTGGTTTGGAAATGGCCCGGTCCCGTCAGGACTGCATCTGTCCCAATATGTGCAGGACGAGTGCCGGGGCGACGATGGCGGCGGTTTCGGTTCGCAGGATGCGCGGGCCGAGGGTCACGGCGACGGCGCCGCCACTGTCGCGGGCCTGGGCGGTCTCGGCATCGCTGAATCCGCCTTCGGGGCCGATCAGCAGGGCGATGGATCTCGGCGTTCTGCCGTCGGGCCGCAGGGCGTCGTTCAATGTGAGCGTTTCGCCTGACGTGGACGCGATCAGGGCGCGATCGAAACCGCCGAGTTGAGAGAGGGCCTGGGACCAGGTGATCGCCTCTTCGATCTGCGGGACGCGACCCCGGTGCGACTGCTCGGCCGCTTCGGCAACGATCCGCTGCCAGCGGACGAGCTTCCTGTCGTCGATGTGTCTGGCCCGCAGCAGCGTCCGCTCGGTCTGGACGGGGACGAATCGCGACACGCCCACCTCGGTGCCCTTCTGGAGGACCCACTCGAACTTCTCGCGGGCCAGCAGGCCCTGAAACAGGGCGATCTGCACACCCGGCTCGCCCGTCGCTTGGCGCGTGCCCACGATCCGCCCGAGGACCTCGCGGCTGCCGACGGTTGTCAGGGTCACGTCGAACTCGCTGCCGGCGCCGTTCAGCACGACGATCCCGTCGCCCGGCTTGAGCCGGAGCACATGGCAGACCTGATGCGCCTGCTCGGCGCCGAGCCGAACCAGATCGCCTTCAAATCCCGATTCCGATACAAAAAAGCGGTTGGCACTCATAGAATGAGGGTATCTTATTATACTTTGGTGTAACTTGCGGGGGCTTATTATAGTTTTGGGCCGAAAAGTGTAACAGCGTGCGGATTGGCCCGCCGAGGAGTGATTCCTGGTGACGATTCCCATTCTCTACGAGGACGACGATATCCTGGCTGTGAGCAAGCCTGAGGCCCTGGCGGCGATTCCCGAGCGGCACGGGCCGGGCGGCTCGCTGTTCGAGGTCCTCTGCGCGCAGCGGGGCGAGAGGCTCTACATCGTCCACCGGATCGACAAAGAGACCAGCGGGCTGATCGTCTTCGCCCGCAGCGCCGAGGCCCACCGCCGGCTCAATCGGAAGTTCGAGACGCGCGAGGTCGAAAAGACGTATCTGGCTCTGGCGCATGGGGTTATCACCGAAGATGCCATCTCGGTCGATGCCCCGTTGCGACAGTTCGGTTCGGGGCGGGTCGCGGTCGATCCGGTGCGGGGCAAGCCCAGCGCGACCGAGTTCCGCGTTCTGGAGCGCTTCGGATCGCACACGCTTGTCGAGGCCCGCCCGCGAACGGGCCGGCGGCACCAGATTCGCGTTCACCTTTACCATCTCGGCCACCCCATCGCAGGCGACCCGCTCTACGGCGGCGAGGCCACGCGGCGGGGTTTTGCCCGGATGATGCTCCATGCCTGGCGGCTGGAGCTGACGCTGCCCTCTGGCCGACTGCTGGCGATCGAGGCTCCCATCCCCGAATCGTTCGAGGCCGCCCTCGATACCCTCAGACGGGCGTCGGGGTGATCGTGGTCTGTCTTTGGCCTGCGACGAGGTGAATTGCGCTTGACGGGATCGCGTTGCGGCGGTATCACGATGCCTCGAATTTCCCGTACTGCCCGTGGGGCAGGCGGTGCAAGAGCGGTCCGGCAACCTGAGGATACAGCGGTGAAAGCAAGTGATATGCGGCCGGGAATGGCCTTCATGATTGATGACCAACTCTGCGTCTGCGCGCAGGCCACTCACGTGACCCCCGGCAACCTGCGGGCCTTCGTCCAGGCCAAGCTGCGAAGGCTTGCCGACGGCGTCATGGTCGAGAAGCGTCTGCGGAGCACCGAGGACGTCGCGCAGGCCTTTCTCGACCGCCGCGATATGGAGTATCTCTATTCCGACGGCACCGGGCACATCCTCATGGACAACAAGACCTACGACCAGATCACCGTCAGCGACGAGGTGGTCGGCGAGGCGATCCAGTACTTCAAACCGAACACGATAATCACCGTGGCCGTCCACAACGGCAACGTCGTCAGTCTCGAACTGCCCAACACCGTCGAGCTGGAGGTCACCGACACCGAGCCCGGCATCAAGGGCGCGACCGCCACGAAGCAGTTGAAAGAAGCCACACTCGAAACCGGACTCAAGACCCGCGTGCCGCCGTTCATCAACATCGGCGACGTCATCCGCGTCAGCACCGCCGACGGCTCCTACCTCAGCCGCGCCAAGGAATAGCGCCACAGCAGGAATCTGGCTCTGTGGCGGTCTGGCGCGGAAAAACTTCCCGTCAGTCCGCTGTGGCCCGGCGCACAAGCGGAGCGGTGCGGCAGAGAAGGGTCATATTATCGGGCCGTTTGCTATTTCTTCACGTTTTTGGCGATTCCGGCGGGTTTCTGACGAATTCCACCGTGGGTTTCGTGCTATAATGGTTTCGTGCTATAATGGGTTCAGTCTACCTCAGAGGTATCCGCCTGCGCAGTCCGCTGCGACCGGAATGGGGCAATGGAGGACGGGATGATGAGAAGAACGAATCTGATCAGTGCAGTGGCGGTGGTCGTGTGGCTTGCTGTTTTGCCCGCACAGGCACTGCCGACATCGTATTCCGGGGCCCTTACAACCGCTGACGGCGGCCTCCTCGGCACCGGCGCCTGGGTTACCCATCCCAGCTACGACATCACCTTCGATTGGACGGTGACGCAGAACCCCGATCTGTCGTGGCATTACCGCTACACTTTCGACAGTACGGGAATTCAGGGGAACATCAGCCACCTGGTGATCGAGGTGTCCGATTCGTTCACGGCCAATGACCTGTTGAACACCGTGCCCGCCGTGGATGGAAGCGGGCCCCAGTGGCACAGCGTGCTGAACGGCAACAACAACATTCCCGAAGCGGTCTTCGGGCTGAAGTTCCAGAACCCGGCCACGTCTGTGATGACGGTCGAGTTCGACAGTTGGCGCAGTCCCGTCTGGGGAGACGTCTACGCCAAAGACGGCCAGGCCGGCGGGCAGGGATTCAACACGCTGTGGAATGCCGGTTTCACTTCACCGGACGGCGATCCCGATGTGCCGCCCGACAACGGCTCCTACGAATTCCACGTGCTCGTGCCCGACACGACGACCGTTCTGATCCCTGCGCCGGGTGCGCTGCTGTTGGCCGGACTCGGCGCGGCCGGCGTGAACTACCTGCGCCGCCACCGCATCCTGTGACCGTGCGATAAAGAATGAGGTCACAGGCGAAATATCTGCGAACTTCCTTGATTGGTTGGCCATAGCATTACACTATAGGCCGTATGCAGGAAATGCTATCGGGATAACCGGCCACGACAAGCAGTTTTGTCATGGGCGCAAGGATGCGATTCATCATCGCGGTGTTCTTCTCTCTCATTGTCTTCTTCGCCGCTTCAGGCGGCTCCAACGGTTGACCTGACAACCCCCGGCTCATCAGGGCAGATCAACACCGATGGCCGACTGCTGGCGATCGAGGCTCCCATCCCCGAATCGTTCGAGGCCGCCCTCGATACCCTCAGACGGGCGTCGGGGTGATCGTGGTCTGTCTTTGGCCTGCGACGAGGTGAATTG